>Ga0209304_1000823_pt1 | contig 20713 bp, 24 predicted proteins | sample COGITO_mtgs_1004_4_FD_184789 | JGI IMG/M metagenome (GOLD analysis project Ga0209304, IMG submission 184789) | Pelagic marine microbial communities from North Sea - COGITO_mtgs_100423 (SPAdes) (version 2) | ecosystem: Environmental > Aquatic > Marine > Epipelagic ...
TGCATTAGCGCTGGGGACAGTAAGCTACAGTTATCTAGGTGCGATGATCTTAGGATCAATTGCTGGTATGCACTTGCATGGATGGCTGTGTGAGTAAGTTATAAACAAATTCTTTTAAGTTAACAGGAGTATAGTAAGAAAGAAAGGAGTTCTTTATGGACAAACCAACACAAGCTGTTTTGGTAAAATCCATTGATCTTACCAAAACAAGTATCGCTAAAATTACGCTCCATACTGGTGAATCTATTTCAATTAAACCTCATGTTGAACCCAAAGGGATTCTCTATGGAAGAGTCCCTCATGACGCACCAGGAAAATGGGGTACCTTACAAAATAAGCCACTAGAATTTAAAGTAGGCACTGTTCCAAGTTTATGGGACACAACCAAAGAATAAACCACCCAAATTTGGGTGGTTTGTTTTACTTATAGAGATTAATTTGACAAATTATATTTTAGTGGTATTTTTATGCAGTCAGTGCTTTTGCTGACATAAGCAAGAAGAAAGGAATAGTATGAGATTTGTACTATTACTGACACTTTCTTTGGTGCTTGTAACACCCATTACCGCAGCTGCGCAAGCAGTCGGGTGCGACAAGACACATACTTCTGAAAAGAAGAAAAAGACGTGTCACTGGACTCTTACAAAGGGAAAGGTTTGTCCGGAAACGGCAAGCTCGAAACTGAGTAAGTAGTTCTACATCAACGAGTTCAGCGGATTAATTCGCTGGACTCACCTTGACAGATTTTTGTATCTAGGTACTATTGTCTATAGGTGCTGATGTACACCAACTTCTTGCTTATCGTTGTCGGGCTAGCGGTAGCCTGCAACAACAAATATCATCAATATAAAACCTGGTCGGCGAAATTTCGCCGGCCTTTTTCTTTGGGGTGTGACCATAACCATGCCACTTATCGAACTAATCATCAAAGTACAGAAGAAACGGAGTGCGAAAGTAAGCTTCAACGGTATATAGAATTTTGTGTAGATACGTATCAGAGAATGGTTATTGAAGGTGATTGGGGTTGGGTTAAGGAGATAAAAAAGTAACGGCCACCCTAATTGGGTGGCCTCGCTACCGTTTAGATCAAGTTTTTGACCTTGCCGCAGTTTCACGCATTGCAGTAATTGTTTCTTCCGGTGTGGTATTCGCAATCCGCTCAGCGTATTCGCGGTCTTCTTGATCTGGACGATCCAGAATTGCATCATGCCCATAAATTTCACGAGCCTTTAAACAGGCATCTTCAATCAAAGCAGGGGTTACTGACATGTTTTTCTCCTGTGTGCTTTCCACGAATTATTTCGTGAGAAGCTGCAAAAGAAAACTTTTTTGTCTAGATGCCGTATTCGTCATTGTGAACCATGCAGTACCACTTCTCGAACATTTTTACAGAATTCTGGAATTGAAGAGATGGTCAATGAGTTATGTTGCTTGGAATATTGAAATAAAACTAAACAATTTAGTTTTAAGATTCAAAAATTTACATAATTTATGAATCTTAAACCCCCATACCAGCGCCGGCTTGAGCAATCAACATAAACCATAATATAACAAATAGTAAAATAACAAACCAAGGACGGAAAAAGAATGTGGGAATATTCCTCAATACCCTAACTAGTAGTCTTTCTTTATTTTTTAAAATACTAAACCGGAAGAGATATATATAGCTTACCACTAGCCAAGGAAGGAGCAAATAAAACACTACCGGGGTAATTATTTGTTCACCAATTTCCCATGGAACAAACCAAATAAAATTAAATTCCACCTCCTGAAATACAAAAGTGGAACGAATAATTAGTAAATATATAAAAGTAACAATCACGAATTTTACAATTCCACCAACATCAAACTTAAAAAAATTTCTTACTTTTTGTGTAGTTTCCTGCATAGAGTAAGCATACCACAACTAAAAAGTGACTTATAAAAATCGTAAAATCCGCCTTCTATTTTCTAAATCCAATACAGCATATGCTTTCACTAGGTCGAGTAATTACCAGTCCATAACCCAACAACAATATGCCAAAGGGATTCAATCTTCGTGAACACCTGCAAGAAACATTTGATCAACTCCAAGATCAAGCATGTGAGTCACTAGACCTGATAGACAGTTGTGCTCAGGATTTACACAGCTCCGTGAAGGAGTTCCGCTCTGAGATGAGCGATCTTGAAGAAGCACGACAACGATTAGCTGAAACAAGCTAGTAGTCGGAGGTCGGTTCCCCGTAGGACACAGAAAAAACCTGAGTACTAGACACAGGTTTTTCCTAAAATTGTGATCCCACGGGGAATCGAACCCCGATTACAGGAATGAGAATCCTGTGTCCTAGCCGTTAGACGATGGGACCGATTGTGTGCCCATAGTTATACCAAATTACGTTGATTATTTAAAGGTGTTGCAACTTATTACTTGTTTAAAAATGGTTTTAGAGGTACAAAGGTATAAGAACAGTAACGCTGGGAAGGAATACGATGTCACATATTACTAGTACCTCGCTGCTTGATCCAATTTCTGCATTTCAAGCAATCGCTGAAATCAAGGATTGGTTTCATGAGACTTCAGAAGAACATACAGGTTTTGATGTTGCGCTCCCTTCAAAATGGGCAGAACATTGTGCCGGTCAATTATACTTTGCGGAAGACGTAAACTTGATCCGCTTGATGCTTGCTATGCCAATAGCACTTCCAAAATATGCAGTAAATGAACTTTACGTTCTTATAAACATTCTCAATTCTGGAACAATAACCGGAAAATGGTATTACCTTGAAGATGAAGAAGGGACAACACTTATTCATCGTTCTGAAACGTACTCAGTAGAAAATCAAATTGAATGTGATCGACTTGAAAGTTTTATTGAAACTGCAACAACTGAACATGACACATGTTACCCTGCTGTACACGGATTACTCACGGCAAAACCTCGAATTCGAGTCACACAAGACAATCTTGTTAAATATGTAACACTGACCATCAACGCCGAAGAAGCGGCAGCGATGACTACTGTACATACTTTTGGAAGAGCGTAAAATTGAAAAACGCCCCAAAATACTTGGGGCGTTTTAATTTATTTATGGGACCACTCCCTACTCTGTCGTACCAGTAACTTCCCTGCTTCCTCTGGATGCAACATCAAACGTTCTACAATCTTCTCTGCGCGGATTCCTTGGGAAGCTTTTATCAGAATCACATCATTTGGTTCGATCATTTGTAGCAGTTCAGTTCCTGCTCTTTCTATATCATCATATTGGAATATATTCTTTTCGCTCAGACCATGCTCGAGTGCACCTTCCGCTATCTTTCGAGAGCGTAATCCTAGGGTAATCAATATATCTGCTGATTGGGCAGCTAACTCCCCCATTCTTTCGTGTTCGCGCACTGAGAACTGCCCGAGCTCAAGCATGTCGCCAAGCACAACTATCTTTTTACCCAAGCCTTGTAGCTCTTTCACTGTCTGCAATGCTTGTTCTGCTGCTGCGGGTGATGAGTTATAAGTATCATCAAGAATAAAGGTTCCCTTCTTCCCTTCAATCAGGCGCATGCGGCCATTGGGAGGCACATGAGAACTCAATGCTTTAGCTGCATCAAACAAAGGTACGTCAAATTGAGTTCCAACTGCGATTGCTGCTGCGTAATTATATGCGTGTTGCACACCAAGCGAACCATATACTTGGAATTGTATCTCTTCACCAATGTGTGCCAGCGTACACTCTACCCCTACTGGCTTATCGTCTTTATATATAACTTCGTCTGCTGAAGTAGTAAAGTGTGAGGGTGAATAGCGACTGAAACCAAACGATTGTTGTCGAACGTCCTTTACGGCTTCTCGAATCTTTTCATCATCATTGTTATAAATGAGTACTCCTTCTGGCTTAAGCGCGTGCACTAGGTGCATTTTTTCTGCAATTACTTCTTCTGGAGTACTAAAATACTCCACATGTGCGGGCACGTCAGGTAATCGGGTAAGTACCACAATATCGGGCTGAGCCCAATCCATAAGATTTTTCATGTCACCTGGCCGATCAACACCCATTTCAAGCACTAAGACTTCAGGATACTCACGTGAGAAAAGTGCGATAAGTGCACCGTCAACTATATTCCTAAACCATGTTATTGGATTACTCCATCCGGTTCCTAAACCAAGTACGGACAATGGCACACCTAACTCTGAATTGAAACTCTTCTGACTCTTGCGCGCATGCACATGTTCTTTCAGGACGGTGTAGATAGCATCCTTTGCTGATGTCTTCCCTACACTTCCGGTGATGGCAATGATTGTGGGTTTCTTTCGTTTGAGGAGAATTTTGGCCTCAAAGGTAAGGATAGCAACGACAATATTTTTAAGGATTTGTTTCATTATAGTTTGGCAGGATTATAAGTTTATTTTAACATTTCTTAACTTAGTCTGTGAAATTTAGGACTGTATCAGTCACATCAAACGCAAGAAATTCCTTTAGATACGATGCGGGTGAGGAATTGAGAGCGAGACGAACTTAATGTACGGTGAGTGCTCAATTACCGAAACCAACAAAGTAGATGAGATAATTTCTTGCATTTGTTACCTATCTGGAGGAAGGTTGTAGTAGTTGATTAAGAATTTTGTTACTTCCATAAACGGCTCAGTCAATGTCTCTGACGCATAGCGAACCTCTTTTGGTTCAACAGTATACAAGAAAACTAAAAATTCAGGATCATAGCTGGGGAAATATCCGAAAAATGAGTGGAGGAACTTATCTTCATAATATCCACCATCTACTTCGTCAGCAATTTGTGCAGTTCCGGTCTTTGCTGCAACACTGTAATTCTCTAATTTTACATTCCCTCCTCGCAGTGCGTCATCTACTACAGCAGTAAGCATACGCGAAGCAGTTACACTCGCTTCTTCACTAAATACCTGTTCTCCTTCTGGATATTGCACCTCTTTGACAGTGCCGTCAAGATATTCAATACGTTTTACAATATGTGGAGTCACCAGCTTCCCTCCGTTGGCTAATGTGGAAAGCGCACGCACGGTCGCAATCGGTGTTAACGCAATTCCTTGCCCAAATGATGCAGTTGCATATTCAACGTCGCGCGGTGAATCAAGGTTAGCAACAAGACCATATGCTTCGTTAGGTAAATCAATACCCGTTTCACTTCCAAATCTCAACGCTTTGAAATATGTCCGAAATTTCTCCTTCCCCATTTTATCTACAATAAACGCCACTCCGGTATTAAGTGACTGATTAAGCACCTCTTGCATATCCACCGTCCCCCGCCCTTTGCCGTCATAGTTACTAATGGTGTATGTGTCCAGATCAAGTGATCCAGAGTCGTAGTAAGTCGTATCTGGCGTTACAGCCCCACTATCAAGGCCAACCGCCATAGTTAATGCCTTAATAATAGAACCCATCTCATATACGTTCTCAACAAGCGGATTTTTAAAGTCATCAATGGTCGACCCGGTTCGATCATTGAGGTCAAATGTTGGAACAGCGTTAAGTGCGTAAATCTCACCATTTCGTGGATTGATAATGATTCCTCCGGTAACTTTACTGTTCCATTGTTCCTGAGTCTTTGCTAACTCACGATCAAGCATACGCGCAACAGTGGGCTCAATGGTTGTCACGATGTCTCCGGTACGGGCATCAGTGGTATCAAAAATAATACTTCCAAGGTTACTAAAGATCTCTGCAAAGAAGTTAACTGACAATTTACTATTATCTCGCGCAAGCACGTCTTCGTAGTACCGTTCGAGTCCATAGCGTCCTGTTACACCAGTACCACTATCCGAAGTGAAACCGACAAAGCCAACCGTGCGAGCTGCAAGATCTTCTCCTGGGTAATATCGCCATTGATCGCGATAGAGTTGTACTCCGTTGAGGTCGAGTGCTTCTACGTCATCAGCCTGTGCCTCTGAAAGTTCTGAGGCGATTTCATAATACGTCCGTTCCTTTTTCCCTGCGCGCAATAAAAAGGTTTCTTCATCAAGCGCGTAAACGCTATTAATTTGTTCGTATGTAAATGCTTCGTCTTCTATGCGTGTTGGATCTATTGAGAGCAGATACCCTGACTGTACAGTTGCTGCTGATACTTTTTCATCAGCTTTAGTAGAAAAATAGATACTCCCGCGAGAATAGAGATCACGTACGGTATGCACATACTGTCGCTCTGCCTTCTCTTGGTAGATGTCATGTTGCATGATCTGTATTTGATACAGACGTACAATTAAAATAAGTGCTAAAAAAAGAACAGCACCAGTGATGATGCGTATTCGGATAATTGCGTTCTTTCTCATATAAGCATTGTATGTAAAATCACACTGCTACGCTAGCGCTGTGCACCATCTGATAACACCAAAGCTGGTGTTGTTCGATCTATAAATACCTTATGTGACGTCTGTGTATACCCTTGTAATGATGCAATATCAGAACTAACGCGGTGTTGTGCTTCAATAAATCGTCCTTCTAAAAGACTGATTTCTGAACTTCGCTTCTGTAATTCTTGATTTACCTCTGTTCGTATTACCACATGCACTATTGATGCGCTGATAAAGTAGACATACAACGCAAACAATGCGACGCACACAAACAACATACCTATGCAGATACGCTTCTGTAACATATGTTGTTGTTTGTTTTTAGTAGTCATTTTTATATTTTTTCGATCACTCGGTATTTCGCACTACGTGCTCTGGGGTTACTGTTTTGTTCTTCTGCACTTGGTGCCATTGGTTTTTTGAAAACTAAGACTCCTTTTTGATCGCGTGCGTACTCCCTAAATGTTTGCTTAACGATCCGATCTTCCAAACTATGGAAAGAAATGATTCCCATGCGCCCACCGGGCTTTAGGACATCCATGCCTGAAGCTAACAGCTCCTTAAGTGCATCAAACTCATCATTTACTGCAATACGCAGTGCTTGGAATGATTTTGTTGCAGGATGGGTACGTTTTCGCCTGTATGGAACTGGCACAGCATGATAAATGATGTCTGCAAGTTGTACGGATGAAGTAATTTCTTCTTCTTTACGCTTCTCAACGATTGCTTTTGCAATGCGTCGCGAGAAATGTTCTTCACCATATGCATAGACAACATTTGCTATGTCTTCTTCGTCCCATTCATTAACAATGTCGTGTGCAGTAAATGGGTAATCATTTGGTGATCCAAAGGTCATGTGTAGAGGCTCATCTTCCTGAAAGGAAAATCCTCTTTTTTCACCTGAAGAACCGTCAAACTGTTCCATTCGCCAACCTAAGTCAGCTAATACTGCATCAACAGAGTTAATTCCTAGCGTCTCTAGTGTTTGTTTGATATCTCGGAAATTACTGTGTACCAGATGGATTGTTGCTTTGTACTCACTGTGGAGGTGAGTATTTGCTTCAATTGCCGTTTTGTCCGCATCAAGTCCTATATAAGTACCTTCTTTTCCGATTATCGAGAGGATTGTTTCTGCATGTCCCGCGCTACCCAAAGTACAATCCACAACAACTGAACCCTTTGACAGGTTCAGTTCATGAGTTGCTTCTTGTTGTAAGACCGTAATATGTCGCATAGCGAATTGATTACGTGGTCTGTAGGGTAGATGGAAGATCCATGCCCTGCCTCCAACACGACACTTCCCAATGTCGTCTGGTTGTTTCGGGCATAGATCTACAGGACGCCGATATCGCCAAGTTTCTCAGCAAGCTGATCTGCCTGTGCTTCGATACGTCGTTTGTATTCCTCCCATTGCTTCTCATCCCAAATTTCTACACGATCATGGATTCCTGCAAGCGTGACTTTACCGTCAAGATTTGCGAATTCCTTTAAAAAATCTGGAACGAGAATACGTCCAACACTATCTACCTCGACTTCAACCGCTCCTGATAAGAAGAATCGATTAAAGCTTCTCGTATCCGATTGTCCCAGTGGCAACTGTCCGATTTTCTCGGTAATCACCTGCCACTGTTTCAATGGATATACAAAGAGACAATTATCAAGACCTCGAGTAACTACAAGTTTTCTCCCAAGTTCCTTCCGCCACTTGGACGGCATGGACAGCCGTTTCTTGGGATCCAACGTATGTTTGTATTCACCGATTAACATGTCTTAATAGTTTTGAGTTGGTCTGAAGACCTGCTGCAATTAGTGGAGTAATTACAGAGGGTATTCAAACCAACTCATCCCTGTATACTTATTTCAAAGTATACCACTATCTCCCACCACATGCACAGTATATACCACTTCACCCCACCGTCCACCACAGTTATACACAGTTACCCAATAAGTGTTGTTTTAATTGACTGAAATACAGCCTATAAACAAAGGGCTATCTGTATTACGCAAAATTACACAATGGCAGGTGCTTAGAAATTACGACTAATGAGCTTTTATTCAGAAAGCACCCCTATCCCACCGCTTAAATAATACGCTTGTATTAAAGGGTTTGCTGGACATAAAAAAACACCCGACAATTGTCAGGCATTCAGATTGAGCATTGTGCTCATGTAGTGCGTGCGGGGGCCAGTTTCACCTGAACCCCCATCTTCGGCACGGATTTTTTCGAGCTTTAAGATTTAGCTGTGTAATCGTTCGTCATAATGAACGAGCCTCAAGAGCTTAGACATCATCTTCTCCTTTTGTTCTGTAGCCAGACAAGCTGGCTACGGTTATTTCATGCATCCCGTGTCCGAGATCGTGGGAAGCGACACCTCTCAATGTATGAGGTTCCCGCCAGCTACCTCCAACAATGAGGTCATCTCCCCGAATAAACTCACGGTACATAACTGGATCGTCTGCGACCAGTTGGTCTTTCTCCCAATCAGGGAGACCGGAGTTAAATCCTTTAATTTCGCTAACCGCATCAACCATTTTAGTCTCCCTAATGTCGTTTGTTCTGTATCATATTATACACAATAACTATGTTTTGTCAAGTACTCTACTAAAAGTTACCTAGCTCTTCCCCAACATTGGGTTAGCATAACTCTATCGGGATTATCCAGGTATAAAAAAACACCCGACAATTGTCAGGCATTCGGATTGAGCATTGTGCTCATGTAGTGCGTGCGGGGGCCAGTTTCACCTGAACCCCCATCTTCGGCACGGATTTTTTTCGACCTAATCTAGGTCAGTGTCTTCGTTCATCATAGTGAACGAGGCGTAGGAACTTTGACATACCATTCTCCCCTTTGTTTCGATGGAGTATATTATACACAATGACTGAGTTTTGTCAAGTGCCTTACCAGCAATGACTTACCTGTTTATGTAATAAGGGCTCCAAACAAGGCTCCTTTTAGCAACATATATATTGTGCTTTCACAAAAAAAACCGGTCATGCTGACCGGTTTTCATTATTCATCAGCGGACGCGCAATGGTGACCCATCATTCTGAGCAACTGTGGCAGATCCATTGCTAACTGTTCAAGCTGTGGCTTTGTTAGTCGCAACACTCCGCAACTCTTTTCTTCTTTACGATCCGAATCATAAAAAAGAATACTTAACGTACTCAAATCTTCATGCCCATCTCCACCAGTAATGTGAGACATAAGATGAAGTCTCTTACATAAAGACAAGTCAATCTCAGGCTTCATTTGTGACATGTAACCTCCATATCAATCTCTCGGTACTTTATCATGGTACATAAAAAATAAAAGACGCAGGATACCCTGCGTCTTTAACTTAACTTTGTTTCAAACTGCCTGCTTAGACAAACCACCGAATCGGCGATCGCGATTCGCGTATGCGGCCAGCGCTCGATCAAAATGCTCTGGCGTATAGTCAGGCCATGGATCAGGTTCGAAGTACCACTCCGCACTCGTTGCCTGAAATGGCATGAAACCACTGGTGCGATTTTCACCACTGGTGCGGATAATCAAGTCGGGTTCACCAGAAGTATCCAGATACGAACTAAATACCTCTTCAGTAACTTCATCTGGATCCAACCCATCCCTCATGATGGCTTTGGTAGCACGAACAATTTCATCACGCCCACCGTAGTTAATGGCTATCTCAAGATGTAGACCATCATTCAGCCTCGTTGCTGTTTCCAGGTTTTCCATTACTCGCTGTAGCTGCTGTGGAAGCATTGTACGCTCACCAATAAAAGTAACGTGCACATTTCGTTTCTGAAGCTCATCTGCTTCTTGGACAATGAATTTCCGAAGCAACGTCATCAGTGTAGTAACCTCATACTCAGGACGATTCCAGTTATCAGTTGAAAAAGCCCAGAACGAGAGCTTTTTCACCCTTATAGCTCCAGCATGCAAAATGATTGCTTTTACACGTTTTGCACCACTATCGTGACCTTTTGAACGAATCAACCCACGAGCCTCTGCCCATCGCCCATTGCCATCCATGATGATGGCGACATTGAGTTTTTTGTTTGTATCTATAGCCATATCACTCTCCATGACAAATTAATGAACACACCTCCCTATCGGAGGTTCTGGTGAGTTAAACTACAGCAAAAAGAATAATGTTACAAATGTAAAAACGGCTCCCCTGGGAGCCGTTTTGTGTCATTGATATAATTACCAAAAGTTAATTTCGAATTCCTCAAAAAACTGATGGTAGGCAGCTTTTCTAAATGCAGCAGTACTCGCAATGACTTTAGCAGGAGTCATCCAAGCTAATTCTGTAAACTCATTATCAGAAGGATTCTGCAACTCGGCAGGACCTTCGTACGCAAACACAAACCATTTTTGTGTCTGTCCACGACCATGAAATTTTGTTGGCTCAGGAAGTTCGTAACTGATCCAATCTAATGAAGTTTTCAGAAGAGACGAGGCCGAAAGTTCAATGCCCGTCTCTTCATACACTTCAGTCAAGGCAGTTTGGAATGGATCTTGACCATCCTCTATCCCACCCTGAGGAAATTGCCAAGTACCCGAAGGTGGTTTTGTACGCTTCCCTGCCAAAACACGTGTTGTTTTCGGATTATAGAGGACCGCAACAACTCCTGCTCTGAAAAAGGTATCAGCTGCACGATTTTGTGGAGCTTCACGTTCTGTCATTATCCTGTTCCTTATACGGTTGTTTCTAGTGTCACAATACCTGAAACAAACTAAAAAACAATAGCATCTGTAGATACTATTGTTTTTTATGAATTAGTTAGATTTATACTGAACGCAACCGTTCCAATACAAAGTCCTTATCAAGGGTACTCATGAACCATCCTACCTTTGGACCACTCTCTTTTCCTAGAAACAGAATATAGAGCGCCGTAAAGAATTCTTTAGGACTGAGTCCTGATTCCTCCTTAACTTGATGTGTAAGCTCGTGAATAGCCTGACCATCCATTGTCTCTAAACCTTCAAGCTTAGCAGCAAAGAGATGTACCGCTCCTTTTTGAGCATCAGTCAGAGCATCTGCAGCTGCAGGCACCGTTTCCTGTAGCTGGAAGATAAAGGTGTCATCAGCATACTGTGCAAGCCATCGCTTTGCGTATTCGCTTCGTAAGTCAATTTCCGCACGGTCTTCATCGTTCAGCGGTGCTTCCTTCATTTTTTCTACCTCTTGGTAGATATCCATGTGTGGCATCTGTACCAAGAATGCAATTTGTGAGAATCGCGGCAGGAATCGCTTTGGGATATTTGCACGGTCCTTTGGTAAGTGTGCAAATTTAAACACTTGCGAATCATCATCCTCTACCCCATCCCACACCTTTTGTGCAAGTCTGTCATAGGTATCAAAAATTACAGGAACTGCATCGCCATTAGGATCAAAATCGAGTTGTCGATTAATCGGAGTCTTCAGGAGTAGTAGACGCAGGATATGGGGAGGAAGTAATTCTGTCATCTCATGTGCAGTAGCTGCATTTCCTTTTGAAGAAGACATCTTCTTCCCTCCTACGAGAAAGAACTCATTAAACACACCATACGGTGGTTCATACTCTAGCACTTCTCGAGAAATAGCTTCTGCAACCTGTCGAGCACCACCCTTTGAGTAATGATCTTTCCCTGCTCCTTCAAAATGAACCCCTTTTGCCATAAACTTCGCTGCCCATTCTGGCTTCCATGGCAATGATGCATTACCGTCAAACGGTGAGATTTTCCCTTCGTGTCCGCATCCCTCTGCCCACTCAATAGTATCTGACGAACAAGTATAGGTAACCATCTCTCCGTCCCAGGCAGTAATACGCGTAGCACTTAGATTTCCACATTTTTCACACACCACATTCAATGGGTACCAGTCAGCTGAACGTTCACTTCCTGAAACGTCCTTATAGATTTTGTGAACGATTTCTTTTTTATCAAGCACCGCACGAATAGCGTCATTCATGGCACCAGAACGATACAGTTCAGTTGCCCGATACACATGCGCTCCAAATCCAATCTTGTTTACTACTTCAACATATTCTTGTCCGTATAATTCAGCAAAATTTTCATACCCTTCTTCAGGAGATGGAATGGAATATAGTGGATGCCCCATGTATTTTTTATACTCAGCTTCATCAAGATACCCAGGGATACCATCCATTGGGTCAAAGTCATTAATTTCAAAATAAAACTCGACATTAATTCCCCGTTCATTGAGAATATCGGCAACAATTGCGTGTAGTGCCGCGCTCCGCAATGACCCCACATGTACCTTCCCTGATGCTGTTTTTTCATCACGTACAATAATAGGCTTACCGGAATCAATAACATCCTTGTATCGTCGCTCTACCTCATCTGCAATTTTATCTGCCCAAAACATAATGTTGCTATTCTAGCGGTTAGATGATTATTTTGCAAAGTAAATGAAACAACATCCGAAGGTTGTATGTTGAATTATGTCCCGATTTTTCTCCCTGGGGTGAGAAAGTGCATAGACACTTTTGCAAGAGGTTGCCAGTTATTTTGAATAAAATAACGACAACCTGAACAGTTCCTGTAAGGAAAATCGCTGGACGATTATCTGTAATCAATAGCTAGTAACATCCCTGCCATGTTTTTTCTCCCTTGGGAAAGTTTCTGGACTGAATAAATCCAAAGAAGATCATGGCGTGAAGTGCAATTCTTTAGAAAAGTGATTCAGATGCGCGGCAGAAACAAAAAAAGACGCGCGGCGTACCTCTGGTACGATAAGCGTCTTTTTTTGTTCCTCATAAAGTAGGTGGATTACTTTTACAAAAAATTATTCAATCTTCAATAATTTGTATTTCTGCTTTCCTGTCGGTGTCTCAAACTCAATCTCATCACCCTTTTCTTTCCCCATAAGTGCTTCACCAAGTGGTGAGAGGTACGAAAGTTTTTTATCGTGAATGTTTGCTTCTTCAGACCCTACAATGGTGTAACAAATGTTTCCTTTTTCTCCATTCTTCTGAATACATACCTCGTTACCAAGACCTACTACATCAGACTTATCAGTAGAAACGATCTTTGCTTCTTTTATAACTTGTTCAAGGTGTGCAATTCGTTCTTCGATTGCTGCCTGCATATCACGAGCCTCTTGGTATTCTGCGTTCTCAGAAAGATCGCCCAGACTTCGTGCATACTCCAATGATTCTGCAACTTCCTTACGGCGTACTGTCTTGAGGTTCTCAAGCTCAGCCTTTAGTTCTTCGAACTTTTCTTTGGTCAAAAATGCTTGTGTGTCATTCATACTTAATTTTGTTTGTGCCCATTATACGCGGAAAAAAAATTGTCGCAAACATTGAGTTTATCCACAAGCTCACATATATAAGGATTACTATTGACAATTACCTTTTAGAGATATATAAATAAACAAGGAAAAAAAGGAGTGTATTAATGTACGCAATTTCTGGGGAGATGCACATTCGCATCTCAGACAAAGGTGATACTTTTAAAATTAATTTTATTATTCCCGGATTCAAAACTAAAGAAGGTGCGGAAAACGCAGAGATAAGACTGCATCAAGTCTCTCCCTGTGTAGTCGGCCACTGGCTTGATACTGAAGTTGTAGAAAACCCTTCATACAGCACATTCAATGAACAAGAGGAAGTGGTGCTTAAGCTAAGTATTGATGCCTCTCACGAGTATTTATTTGAAATGGCTCTTGAGGCATACAGTCTGAAAATTCGACAACAGTACAGAAAAGGATTTTTAAAAGTTGGTGTAATACTTCGGTAAATCAAAAGCTTCCAAACAGGAAGCTTTTATATTACTCAATATCGGCCTCCTCCAATCCTAAATACTCTGGTGTATTTTCGTACATCCAATCCATAATATCCCCCATCAATCGAGTCCCTCCAAGACTGTTACTATACGGCGCATTTTCCATCAATACTACAAATGAATACTGAGGATCTTCGTACGGCCAATACCCTGCTGCCCACGTATTTAAGCGAGCCTTAGCAAAATCGAGCTCAGCAGTACCTGACTTTGCAGCGACTTTCACATACGGCTTCTCTAATGACCTCGCTGTCCCTCCTGGATAGTACGTGGTCATATGCATACCTTCTCGCACCACTTCTAAACTATCTATATTAAGCTTTTTGTCGACATAGGTAGCCTCCTGGTCTTTAAGAATATGAGGCTCAAAAAATTTTCCTCCGTTTGCAAGTGCACCATAGGCCACTGCCATCTGAAGAGGTGTCACCTGCCAGCCAAACTGACCGATTGATGTTTGATATGTATTCCCCAGTCGCCACGGTTCATCAAATACCTCTTCTTTCCATTGTGGTGACGGCACGACACCTGCTTGTTCATTGGCAAGAACAACCCCTGTTTTCTTTCCAAAATTAAACAAGTCATAATACTCATCCATCTTCAGGATACCCAGACCGTCTTGGTCACCATACCCTCCACTAATGTAGTAAAAGTACACATTTGATGAATATGCGATTGCTTCGCGCATATCCATCTTCCCGTGCGCACGCCAGTCAGTGAAGCGTGTTGGATTACTTGGATTCCATGGGTTTGGTATGACAATTTCTCCAGTACTCACAATAATCTTATGGGGGCTGATGATTTTTTCCTCGAGTGCTGCATATGCCAAAAAGGGTTTCATAATGGAACCTGGGGTATACACCCCCGCAAGCACCTTGTTCAAAAAGGGAAATCGGTCGTCAGTATTGTATTGCCCTATGAGTTCCACATCATCCCCATCAGACATAACCTCAGGATCATACGAAGGATAGCTGGTCATGGCCAATATCTCACCAGTGTGTACGTCCATAATAACCGCAGCACCGCTACGAGAACCCGATTGCAGTGTCGATGTCGCAATGATGTCATGCATCGCTTCAGAGAGGCGCACATCAAGCGAGAGCGTGAGTTCCTGGCCAGAACTTGGCATATCAACTATATGCTCCCCAATAACCTCCCCCAATGCGTCGGTTTCAATCAACTGTTGTCCGTTTACACCACTGAGTAGATCATTGTATGACGCCTCAACTCCATTGCGGCCTAGATATTCTGTCCGATAGTAAAAACCTTTCTTATCTTTAAGCGGATAGCTTACATATCCTATAAGCTGTCCGAGGCCTTTTCTGTCTGTATATGCGCGAACCGGAAAGGTGTAGACACCGTCTTTGTCAGGCTCATTCCATGCAAGCAACTCACCGTTTCGGTCATACACCACGCCTCGTTCAGCAATAATAACGGTCTGGTCAAGACTGTTATTTTCACTAATATTTCGAAATTCTTCACCTTGTGTTATCTGAAGTGAAAACAATTTAATAAAAAAAGCCAACGCTATACAAACAAAAATTGCCGCAACTACTGCAACGTTGTAGCGGGTAATTGGAAGCTCAATTTTCCCTTCCATTCGACCCTGATTAAACGAAGGAAGATTTGATGAATCAAGCAAAATTTCTTCGAATGAAACCGTTTTTTTGTTTTTACGTTTCCAGAACATTAATTATCGTATATTTTAAGAAACGGGCGGGCATACTGCACGGTGATGAGTAAAAGTGCCGTGTATATTGTGTAGTAATAAAAACTTTGTGTATTAAAACCAAAATATGCATCAACTGATGCAGCAAGCACAATAACTTCAATACCTGAAAATGCCACACAATATAAAAGAATTCCGCCGACAAACAGGAACCAGGGTCCAGAAAATCCAAGAATAAGAAGTACCAAAAACGAAATAACCCTTAAAAAAATTTCTTGCATATTACTCAGTAGGTTCAGTGCTAGAACTAGTAGTACTCGTAGTGTCGACCAAAATTTCATCGGGGACAGGGACAGTGAATAAATCAGTTTTTACCTGCTCCACAACAGCCTGAGCCTCTTCAAATGATACTGGCTCTAGTGGAGTTCTTCCCACCGAGACGAGACGAATGCTTGACAACGGTGTTTTAGGTGACACAAAACCATACTGCTCTGGTCGTGTAGGCTCTGACTGCACCACACTCACCGCACCATACACACCAGAGGTAACTGAGGGTAATACCACTAAATCACCTTCAGAAAGTGCAATACCTTGAGGTACTCCTACACGCACCTGTCCCCCACCAACACCAACAGCGTTTGTATAAATATCGGGGCCAATAATATATACCGTTGACTCAAATCCTGAAGTGGTGATGAGTTCAACTAATGAACTAAATGTAGTTGCATTTTTTACTATTCCAATAACAGTGTTTTCTCCTATGTACACAGGTGCCCCTTCATAGATACCGTCAGATGTCCCTTGGTCAATCATAAGCATGTCATAAGGCAACACTCCAGGTCTGCCGATAATACCCGCAACAATGCGCTCATCACCTTCATCACCAAGTAAACTCCGCAACTCTCGGTTTTCTTTAGCAAGTGTTTGTAGTGTAAAATGGTCCCCACTTGTTACCGCGAGACGGGAACGCAACTCGGAAATTTCATCAACCAGTTCGGATCGATTTCTAAAGTACTGAGGGAGACTTGCCCCAGATTCTTTCACCCATGTCTTAGTTGCATTCACGGGAGCAACGACGGTTGCTACAAGTACGTTAAAAACTTTCGGTATCAAAAAGAGAATAGCTATACAAACAATAGTTGTTATAGCTATTCGTTTTATTTTTTTATTCTGAGAGATGCGGTGAGAGTTCACCCTCGTTATCGACGAGAATTTCTTCATATAAATCAAGGTTTTCTAATACAATACCAGTTCCTCGTACAACTGCTCGCAGTGGATCGGGAACTATATGCACCGGGACCTGCATCATTTCCTCTAAAAGAGGAGCAAGGCCTGGAATAAGTGCACCACCGCCCGCGACATGAATACCCCGTTGCATAATATCAGCAAGTACCTCCGGAGGGGTCTTTTCCAACACTGATCGTACTGCTTCAACAATACCATCTACTGAATGCGAAATCGCTTCACGTATGTCGGAATCAGTAATAATTACTTCTCGGGGCAGACCGGTAACCACATCACGTCCACGGACTACCAGTTCTTTTTCATTGTTTGGCTGAATAATTGATGCGAGCATTACTTTTGCATCTTCAGCAGTCTTATCACCCACAAGTACCTTAAACTGATCTCGTATATAACTTACAATCGCGGCATTGAGATGATCGCCAGCAACTCGCAAGTTTTTAGAAACGACAATTCCATTGAGCGAAATCACGGCTATATCGGTGTTTCCACCTCCAATATCGATGATCATGTTACCAATTGACTTACCTACCGGTAGTTTAGATCCAATTGCTGCCGCCATGGGCTCTTCGATAAGAAACACTTCCCGCGCACCTGCATTTTTTACTGCATCTCTGGCAGCGCGCATTTCTACATTAGTAATCCCCGAGGGCACACCTACAAGCACACGTGGCGCAATGATACTTCGCATATCGTCACGTACTTTTCCAATCAAATATGCGACCATTTCTTCAGTTACTTCAAAATCAGAAATAACACCATCGACTAATGGGCGGATTACTTCAATATGTTTCGGTGTTCGCCCAAGCATCGCCTTTGCTTCATTACCAACAGCTACCAGCTGACCGGTTTTTTTATTCAACGCAACAATAGTAGGCTCGTTTAAAACGATCCCTTTACCTTTGATATACACCAATGTATTTGCAGTCCCTAAATCGATACCGATATCGGTCGATATAGCTGCAATCATCGAATCTATGTGTTTGAATAGTCGTTTCATTGAATAATGATTATGCGGCAAACCTACTATAGAGCTCCTCTTCAGTCATATACATCACTTCAGCAGTACCGCGAACTACCACCTCGAACTTCCCTTCTTCCTTTGTCTTTTTACTCACCACCACACGATACGGCATCCCAAGCAAATCGCTATCTGCAAATTTTTGTCCTGGTCGCGCATCACGGTCGTCGTACAGAACCTCAACTCCACGTCGTTGTAGCGTTGTATAGATACCATCAGTGTAATCTTTAATTTCTGCATCATCAGAATTCAGACCCACCAAATGCACTTTGTATGGTGCAACACTCTCTGGCCACACAATTCCTTTTTCATCAGCAAATTTTTCAACAAGTACCCCCATCATACGAGAAATACCAATACCATATGACCCCATCCATACCGGGGTTTTTACCCCATCTTCTTCACTGAAAAACAGACCCACTTCTTCACCCTTTTGTCTTCCAAAGTTAAATATATTACCAACTTCAGCTGTTTTCACCTTTTCTAGTTCATCAGGAGATACTCCGAGCTCAGCGCACATCTCTTCAGAATAAACCTCTTCATTTATAGCAACCTTCTTTTCTTTGTTTACATAGGTTACATCTTCACCCGCTTCACAAATTGTCTGGAATTCATGACTGAACTCAGTAAATGCACCGCCAGCAGCATATGTAACAAATGTATCTTCGCCAACTCCCATACGCTCAAAACATTTCATGTACGCAACCTTACTTCCCTCATAGTATGCATTATGATCTTCTTCGTTGCGACAAAAAGAATACGCATCTTTCATTATAAATTCACGTCCACGCATTATGCCACTTTTGGCACGCAGTTCGTTTCTAAGCTTATTTTGAAATTGATAGACAAAAACGGGCAGATCTTTATAACTCGCAATGTGATTCTTCATCATATCTGCAAGTGGTTCTTCATGACTCCAGGCCAGACCTACCTCTCCACCTGCTTTGAGTTCAGATTTAAACCATACATCCACCACCTTGTCGTCCCAACGACCAGTTCGTTCCCAAAGTTCCTTGCGCTGTAAATTTGTAGCAATCATTTCCTGCGTCCCAACTACATTCATTTCTTCGCGTACAATTTGTTTAATTTTCTCAATAACACGCAACCCAAGAGGAAGAAGCTGGTATACGCCTGCCATTTCCTTATGGATATATCCACCACGAATAAGTAATTGTGCATTCTTTGCTTCTTCATCTGAAGGGGCCTCCTTGAGTGTCTTTGTAAATAAATGTGTTTGTCGCATAAAATAATAGTTAGTTGTTAGTCCTGGCATTCAGCAAACGTCGTTGACGTTTTAATAATCAATACCCCAAGGGTTTTTTGAAACAAATCATGCGCATAAAGTATCATCATAATACCCCCACTTTCACGTTCTGACAATTTAATGACAATTTGCACCAATTGAAACTACAACGTACTCAAATCTAGAATAATTTAACGATATCGTTATACGTCACTGCAATCATGAGGAGCATAAGGAGTGCAAAGCCGAAGAGGTTTACTCGCCCCACCCACACAGGATTAATAGCTCGCCGTGTAACTGCCTCAATACCTACCATCACCAAACGACCTCCGTCTAACGCAGGAAATGGCAGCATATTAATCACCGCAAGGTTAAGGGAGATAATCGCAGTAAACATAAGTAATGAAGTAAGGCCAAATTCTGCAGCATCACCCACAAGGCCAACAATACCTACCGGCCCCGCAACTTCAGAAAAATCTGCCGTTCCTTTCACACTATCTACTGCCAAAGAAGAAATGCCGACCACAATCGCACCAAGCGATCCAATAGTTGTTTGTGTGGCATTTATAATCGCGGTATGAATAGGCTGTCGCACCAACTCAACCATGGAAAGTGCGACACCTACCGCTGGTCGTTGTGGGTCTGTCTCAATAAGTCCTACTGTTGGAACAATTGAAACAGTCTTCGTCACATCGGTATAGGTATAGGTAACTTCAATGGGTGAGTTTTCTGTGTTACTCGTAAAATCTCTAAAAGCAGTCGGTGTGAGTGATTCTACATTCTGTCCATTTGCTGAAATACCAGTAACTTCTGCACCAACAGGAATGGTAGCTTGTCCTGCAGGACCGTCGGGCAAGACATGGGTAATAACCAATGTTGCCTCATCTGAAGCGGTCATCTCATCTACAGGAGTCTGCATACCAACCATAAAGACGGCCACAAACAAAACCCATGCGAAAATAATATTCATCGTGACTCCCGCAATCAATACAGCGGCTTGTGCCCATTTACTCTTGGCTGCAAAAGAATCTGATGCTACCTCACCATTTTCGGTAACATCATCTGCATTTTCTCCCAAGATTCGAACGAAGCCACCAATGGGGAGTGCGTTGAAGGTATATTCTGTCCCACGCCACTTCTTTCCAAAAAGCTTGGGAGGAAAACCAATTCCAAACTCATCCACCCGCATACCTGTTTTTTTAGCGACAATAAAATGACCCCATTCATGTACTAAAATAAGTATAAAAAGGACAATGAAGAAAAGGAGGATGGACATAAGGTAAATTATTAGAATTTGCTATTTAATTTTTTGGATAACTTTCAGACTTGAATTCCTGCAATTTTTCTTACAGAAACTGTTTAGGTTGTCGTTATTTTATTCAAATAACTGGCAACCCCTTTCAAAAATCGGGAACCATACCACAAGAGTATTTCCATTTTAATACTCCCCTCAGGTCGTTTAAAATTGGTCAA
>Ga0209304_1000837_pt1 | contig 20483 bp, 19 predicted proteins | sample COGITO_mtgs_1004_4_FD_184789 | JGI IMG/M metagenome (GOLD analysis project Ga0209304, IMG submission 184789) | Pelagic marine microbial communities from North Sea - COGITO_mtgs_100423 (SPAdes) (version 2) | ecosystem: Environmental > Aquatic > Marine > Epipelagic ...
TGTCAGGCGCACATGCCAAGTTGATTTTGGAAGCCGGTGCAGATTGCATCACGCTGGGCGATCACGCCTTTGACCAAAAAGATATGCTTCAGTTTATCGAACATGAACCACGCGTAATCCGTCCGCTGAATTTTTCCCGAGCGTCACCCGGCAAAGGGGCACGTTTGTTTACCGCCAATAACGGCCGTAAAGTGCTAGTCGCACAAGCGCTTGGTCAGGTGTTCATGAAACGCCCATTTGACGATCCATTTTCTGCGATTGAACCTGTGTTTAAGACTCACCCACTTGGTGGTCAGGCCGATGCAATCATTGTTGATTTTCATTGCGAAGCGACATCTGAAAAGATGGCGATGGGGCATTGGTGTGATGGACGCGCCAGCTTGATGGTCGGGACACACACGCACGTGCCAACCAGCGATGCGATGATCATGCAAAAAGGTATGGGGTATCTGACGGACGCGGGTATGTGCGGGGACTATAACTCGGTCATCGGCATGGAAAAATCCGAACCGCTGCGTCGCTTTATAACTGGTATGCCCAAAGAACGGTTTACACCTGCAGCTGGCGACGCGACCCTATCAGGTGTCTATATCGAGACGGACGATAAGACCGGTAAGGCGACACGTATTGAAATGGTACGCCAAGGTGGTGCGCTGTCTCAAGCGGGCCCAAAGGGCTAGATGAACCAACGTCAACTTTTTGGGTATAGCCTTGTCTTGATCATCTTAGGGATGGGTTGGAGCTTTACCCAACCGATGTCCAAGTTGGCTGTGAGCGAAGGCTATCAACCTTTTGGCCTGATATTTTGGCAGGCGGCTATAGGGGCGGCCCTGTTGGCGGTTGTTAGTTTGGTCCGTGGTAAAGGTCTGCCCTTGGGTCCTGCGCAGTTGCGGGTCTATTTGATTATAGCACTAATTGGCACCGTGATCCCCAACTCCGCGACTTACCAAGCTGCGGTGCATCTGCCCTCAGGTATCTTATCCATCCTACTTTCTATGGTCCCTATCTTTGCCTTTCCTGTTGCACTTGCCCTTGGCAATGATCGGTTTGAGGCGCGCCGTTTGGGCGGGCTATTCCTTGGTTTGGCCGGCGTCTTGATGATTGTTCTACCCTCTGCCAGCATCCCTCAAATGGGATCTGCTTTTTGGGTAATGATCGCGCTGATAGGTGGCGCGTGCTACGCATGTGAGGGCAATTACGTCGCTAAATGGGGCACTGCAGGGATGGATTCAATCCAAGTTCTACTGGGTGCATCATTGGTTGGAGCGATTATTTCGCTGCCTCTGGCGTTGGCCACGGGGCAGTGGATCAACCCGATGCCGCCCTACGGTATTCCGGATTATGCGCATATCTTAGGCTCTTTGATTCATGTGATGGTTTACGCCGGTTACGTATGGCTGGTGAGGCGCACGGGGCCCGTATTTGCGGTTCAGGTCAGTTATCTTGTGACGGTCTTTGGCGTGTTTTGGGCCAAGGTCATTTTGAGCGAAACTTATGTGCCGCAAGTTTGGCTGGCGCTTTTGGCGATGTTGGCGGGGATGTATTTGGTACAGCCGCGCAAGCCAAGTGAACCGGTTGCGCCGGGTGCCTCGATGGATCAAACTGGTCGCAACTAAAATAGGTAGCTCCATGGCATTCTTTGAGTTCTCGCAAACCGGTAGCGCAATTCTAACCCTCACTGTCGTTGCGATCATGTTCATCCTGTTTTTACGCGAAACCTTCCCCACGGAAGTTGTCGCAATCACAGGCGCGGCTTTGATGCTAGGGTTAGGGTTGTTGCCATATGAAGATGCCCTTCAGGTGCTTTCAAACCCAGCGCCTTGGACCATTGCCGCGATGTTCATCATTATGGGGGCGTTGGTGCGCACAGGTGCGCTAGAGGCATTTACAGGGCAGGCGGACCGTGTAGCGCAAACCAATCCCGCATTGGCTATTGTGTTGCTGATGACCTTTGTCGTGCTGTCATCAGCGATTGTGTCGAACACGCCGGTTGTGGTTGTGATGATCCCTGTGTTTATTCAGCTTGCCAAGACGATGGGCATTGCCTCGTCTAAGATGCTAATTCCGCTGAGCTACGCTGCGATTTTGGGTGGGACACTGACTTTGATCGGGACATCGACCAACTTGTTGGTTGATGGTGTCGCCCGTGCCCAAGGGTTGGCTGGGTTTACGATTTTCGAGGTTACGCCGCTAGGTATCATCCTTGTGATTTGGGGCATGATCTATCTACGCTTTGTCGCACCGATGTTATTGCCGGATCGCGAAAGCATGACGGACTTGTTGTCCGATAGGTCCAGCATGAAGTTCTTTACCGAAGCGGTCATTCCCCCCGAATCCAACTTGATCGGTCGCGAAGTCACTGGCGTTCAATTGTTCAAACGTGAAGGTGTGCGCTTGATCGATGTAATTCGTGGCGATAGGTCTTTGCGCCGCAATCTTCAGGGTGTTGAGCTAGCCGTGGGTGACCGCGTTGTTTTGCGAACCCAAATTACTGAACTGTTGTCACTGCAGCGAAACAAAGAACTAAAGCGTGTTGACCAAGTTTCTGCGGTGGAGACCACAACCGTTGAGGCATTGATTACGCCCGGTTGTAAGATGATTGGCCGTTCATTGGGTTCACTGCGCCTACGCCGTCGGTTCGCGGTTTATCCATTGGCTGTTCATCGCCGTAACCAGAATATTGGGCGTCAGTTGGATGATTTAATTGTCAAAGTAGGTGACACCCTTTTGCTAGAAGGTGCGCCTGCGGATATTCAACGCCTGTCGATTGAGATGGAAATGGTTGACGTGTCCAAACCGTCTGCGCGTGCGTTTCGTCGAAGCCATGCGCCGCTCGTTATTGCGGCGCTTATTGGGTTGGTGACCTTGGCAGCACTGGGCGTCGCCCCAATCTTCTTGCTATCGATCCTAGCGGTTTCGTTTGTTTTAATCACACGCTGCATAGATGCGGAAGAAGCGTTTTCCTTTGTGGATGGCCGTCTTCTGGCGCTGATTTTTTCGATGCTTGCCATTGGTGCGGCACTTGAGGCATCGGGTGCCGTTGCACTTATCGTGAATGCAATTGCGCCGGCACTGGGCAATTTGCCGCCCTTCCTCATTATCTGGGCTATCTATTTACTGACCTCAGTGTTGACTGAATTGGTTAGCAACAATGCAGTGGCCGTCGTGGTGACGCCCATCGCTATTGGGTTTGCCACAGCCCTTGGGATTGACCCGCGTCCGCTTGTTGTGGCGGTTATGGTTGCGGCATCTGCCAGTTTTGCCACGCCAATCGGGTATCAAACCAATATGTTGGTTTACGGTCCGGGTGGCTATAAATTCACGGACTTTATGCGCGTTGGTATCCCTTTGAACCTAAGCATCGGAGTTCTAGCATCAGCGGTTATCCCAATTCTTTGGCCCTTGTGACTTTGCCCTATAGTGACCTAAGATTGCGAAATCACTTTGATCCCATTTTTCACCCGAGGTTTTACACATGAAACAAGTTATCAAAGAAACGACAGACGAAGACCTGATCAAGCAATTCCTTGAGAAAGGTGGCAAAGTCAGTCGCGGCAAAACCAAACCAATGCCAAGTGATCTGGGCATCAGCAACAACAGCTGGGGCAACAAGATGACGAAGGAAGAAAAGGCCGTTGTGAAGGCTGCTGAATTGGCTGCAAAAGCGAAGAAGTAGTTCAATCTTTTGTAGCTGCAGTATTGGAATATGTTTTGGGGCCTTCGGGCCCCTTAAGTTTTTCGGTACCAAAAAACAAAGGGTGCGACGACGATATACATCACGATGCCATAGACTGCAGATGGCAGCCCCATGTCCGAAAACCCACCTGATTGTGTTGAGACAAAAGAGGCGAGTGCGATGCCGACAGTGGCGTTTTGCAATCCTGCTTCGATAGAAACCGTCTTGACCTCTTTCCGCGCCAACCCTGAGGCCTTTGCCACAAGAAGCCCCATGATCAGCAGTGACAAGCAGAGAGTGACTAGAATGGGGCCCAATTTTGAAATGTTGGCCGTGAACGTGTCCCAGCCACTGAAAAGGGCTGCAACAACGATGATCGCAAACAAGCCTGCGCCGATTAGCGAAAATGTTGGTTCAATGCGAATTGAAAATGCGGGACGCAGATACCTCACTGTGATTCCAAGAAGTACAGGTATTGTCGTGACCACAAAGACCGCCAGCGCTAGGCCTGTGATTGTAACTTCAGGTGCTTTGGCCCCCATAAAATGAATGACGGACCATGAGGCCACGAAGGGCACCGTTACGATATTGAGAAGGCTAACTACGGCTGTCAATGACACTGAAAGTGCAACATCGCCTTTGGCAATCTTGGTTGCGATATTGGTCGTCACGCCGCCAGGGCAAAGGGACAACAGCATGATCCCAACGGCTAATTCGCCGGTAATTCCAAACACTAAAATCATAAGATATGCCATTAGTGGAACAAATACGATCTGCGCACCGGCTCCTATGGCGAAGGCCCCTGGTCGTATCATGACGCGTTTGAAATCATCCAGCGTTAGACCAATACCCAGTGACAGCATTATAACGACCAAAGACAGTGGCAAAGCCCCGTTTACAAATATATCCACGTAAAATCTCCAACTCAAATAGCCTATTTATTGAGCTATCAGCGCGATCTTTCAAGTAGATTTTCTATTCTTGCGTGCTATAACGGCCAGAATACAAGAATAGCGGGGATCGAGACTGCGACGATTATGATCTCAAGTGGGAGACCCATGCGCCAATAGTCACCGAAGGAGTATCCGCCGGGGCCAAAAATAAGCGTGTTATTCTTGTGTCCGATTGGTGTGAGGAATGCAGAAGATGCCGCAACTGCAACCGCCATTAGGAACGGATCGGGTGACATGCCAAGAGACTGGGCCATCTGGATTCCTACGGGCGCTGCAACGATCGTGGTTGCCGTGTTGTTCAATACATCAGACAGCGTCATCGTAACGATCATCAGGACAGTCAAAACGGCCCATGCAGGCATACCTGCTGTCCAACCCAACAATGCACCAGAGATCAACTCAGTCCCACCAGATGTTTCAAGCGCGGCGCCCAACGGGATCATGGACCCAAGTAGGACAACCACAGGCCATTCAATATGCGTGTACAGTTCAGACAGCGGTACGATACGCGTCAGAACATAGGCGATGACAACGAGACCTAACGCAACAGGTAGATAAATTAGGCCCAGGCTGGCGGCGATTACTGCGCCTGCGAACATGCCAATTGCGAGCCAGACTTTGCTGTTTTCCGTGACGGCCAGTCCGCGATCGGCAAGGGGCAGGCACCCCAACCAGTCGATCACGTCATGGCCGCGATTACGCGGGACAAGAAGCAACAGAATGTCGCCCGTTTGTATTGGGGTTTTGCGCACTTGGTTTTTGATTTGCGTACCGCCGCGTGAAATCCCCATCAACACAGCGCTTTGACGCCATGCTAGGCCAACTGCTTGGGCGGTGCGGTCAACCAAACGGCTGGTTTCTTTAACCACGACCTCGATGATTTCAACGCCCTCACCGGCAGCGTTTAGGCGTTCTGTGCGGTCGACGTCTGACAGGGCCAAATCAAGCGATGTGCGAAATTCGTCCAGTGCGTCTGGTGTCGCTTCTAGAACCAGCGCATCGCCTGCTTTCAACGCCGTATTACGGGCTTGGCCATAGCGGCGCTTGCCGTCGCGGATAAGACCTAAGATCGCGACGTCTGTTTTTTCGGCCTCTGCCTCGAGCTCAGACAAGCGTTTGCCAATATGTTTGCTGCTTTCTGGGACGGTCAGTTCGGCAATGTATTCTGCCAGATCATCGGAAGTCGATCCGTTCTCGTCGCGTGCGGGGATTAAGCGCCAACCGACCAAAGCGACGAACGCCATGCCTGTAATGGCTGCGATGCCGCCAACGGGGGCAAAATCAAACATCTTAAATGGCGCACCAAGGCTTTCTTCGCGGATGGCAGCGATGATGATATTGGGTGGGGTACCAATCAGTGTCACCATGCCACCAAGGATCGTGGCAAAGCTCAGAGGCATAAGGGACAGGCCGGGACTGCGACCAGCCTTGCGTGCAGTCTGCACATCAACGGGCATCAAAAGAGCCAAAGCGGCAACGTTGTTCATGAAGGCGGATAGGATACCACCAATCGCGCCCATTAAGGTTATGTGAGCGCCAAGTGATCGGCTGGCATCAACAAGGGTGCGTGTGATCAAGAACACAGCGCCAGAATGAACCAGTCCTGCGGAAACCACTAGGACAAGTGCGACCACCAAGGTTGCAGGATGCCCAAAGCCAGAGAAGGCGTCTTTTTGCGGTACAACCCCAAGAACAACCCCGACCATCAAGGCCGAAAAGGCAACGATGTCATAACGAAAACGGCCCCACAGCAGCAGGCCAAAGACCGCGCCGAAGAGAGAGAATAAAATGATTTGATCTGTGCTCATGATCTAACCCTATGCGCTGCATCTGTCAGGGGCCAGAGCCATTTAGGGGGAATTCGCGCCTCTATTGTGACGCTGGTTTCACTTGATCTGCGCAGTGGGCTTGCTCTTGGACCGTGACGTGCCCTATAGAAACGTCCAAACATAATTACCGTATCAACGCTGGAGGCTCCTATGGCAGGCCACTCAAAATGGGCTAATATTCAACACCGTAAAGGTCGTCAGGATAAATTGCGCGCTAAGCTATTTTCGAAAATGGCAAAAGAGATCACTGTGGCTGCCAAAATGGGCGACCCTGATCCAGACAAAAACCCACGTCTTCGCATGGCTGTTAAAGAAGCTAAATCCAGCTCTGTGCCGAAAGATGTGATTGATCGGGCCATCAAAAAATCCCAAGCGGGTGAGGGCGAAGATTACGAAGAAATCCGTTATGAGGGCTATGGCCCAAATGGCGTTGCTGTGATCGTTGAAGCGATGACAGATAACCGCAACCGTACGGCATCCACAGTGCGCTCTACATTCTCGAAGTGTGGTGGCAACTTGGGTGAAACGGGCAGTGTTGGTTTCATGTTCGACCGTAAAGGAGCGGTCGAATATCCGGCGACTGTAGGCGATGCGGACACTGTTATGATGGCCGCTATTGAAGCGGGCGCTGAGGATGTTGAATCATCAGAAGAGGGCCACACTGTTTGGTGTGCCGACACAGACCTGAGCGAAGTCTCAAATGCGCTTGAGGCTGAACTGGGTGAGTCTTCTTCAACCAAATTGGTTTGGAAGCCGACCATCTCTACAGAGATGGACCTAGAGGGCATGGAGAAACTGATGCGCCTTATCGATGCGCTTGAAGATGATGATGACGTGCAACGCGTGACATCGAACTTTGAAGCCAGCGACGAGGTTATGGAGCAGCTTTAAGCGCTTTGTCCCGCAACTGATTGTTACAGCGCCGTTCCTTTCAGGGGCGGCGTTTTTCGTTTGATTGTGGTTTGGCTAATTGGACGATAGCACTGCTGCAATAAGTATTCGGAACTCCTGCATGTATCTCACTTTTCTCCAAGGCTTTGCTCTTAGCATCACATTGATCTTCGCGATCGGTGCCCAAAATGCGTTTATTTTGCGCCAAGGGTTGCGTGGGGCGCATATTTTTTGGGTGTGCTTGGTGTGCGGTGTTCTTGATGCCGTGCTGATCTTGGCAGGGATCATCGGTTTTGGGGCGCTTGCACAATCATTGCCCTGGTTTGAAACAGCGATGCGCTATGGCGGGGCCGCGTTTTTACTATGGTATGGTTGGAGGAATGCGGTCTCTGCATGGAAAGGTGGCAGCTCTCTTGAAGCCGCCGATGGGGCGGAACAATCGCTGAAAAGCACACTGGCTACATTGGTCGCGCTGTCTCTGCTGAACCCGCATGTTTACTTGGATACGGTTGTGTTGATCGGTTCAATCTCTGCGCAATATGAGGACCGTGTCAGCTTTGGCTTTGGTGCAGTTACAGCGAGTATTACGTTCTTCTTTGCCCTTGGGTATGGGGCACGATTGTTACGCCCGATCTTTGCCAACCGACGGGCATGGCAGATTTTGGATGCTTTGATCGCGCTGACGATGTGGGCCATTGCAATTAAACTGGTTTTCTTTTGATACCTTGCGGTTGTCTCCACTTTGAGCGTTGATGGTACCATGATGAAATTAAATCCCTCACGCCACCGCGCAGGCATCTTTTGGATGTTTGTGACGGGCTTATGTTTTGTAGCTGTTACGGCACTGGTGAAACATATGGGCAGCCGCGTGCCACCAGCTGAGGCTGCATTTTTGCGGTATTTGTTGGGTTTGGTGTTCCTGTTGCCGATGTTGAAGGACTTGCGCGAGGCCCATTTGACCCCACGCCAGTGGAAATTTTTTGGGATGCGCGGCATGTTTCACGCAGGCGCAGTAATTTTGTGGTTTTACGCTATGACCCGCATTCCGATCGCTGAAGTGACCGCGATGAATTACCTTTCACCTGTATATGTGACGATTGGTGCCGCAATCTTTTTGGGTGAAAAACTAGCGATGCGTCGGATTGTTGCGATCCTGATTGCATTGTTTGGTGCTGCAATCATTTTGCGCCCGGGGTTTCGAGAAGTGTCATCCGGACATTTGGCGATGCTGGTGACTGCGATTGTATTTGCGGGGTCTTATCTCACGGCGAAGATAATGGCAGGCGAGGTCAAGCCGACCGTGGTCGTTGCTATGTTGTCCATTTTTGTGCCTATCGGGCTGGCCCCATTTGCGATTGCTGTTTGGGTAACACCCTCCCTCAACGACCTAATGCTATTGTTCTGTGTCGCTAGCTTTGCCACAGCGGGCCATTACACGATGACCTTGGCGTTTGCCGCGGCGCCAGTGACCGTTACGCAGCCCATTACATTCCTGCAATTGGTTTGGGCGGTGTTGCTGGGGGCAATCGTTTTCGGTGAACCTGTGGATATTTGGGTGGTGTTTGGTGGCGTTGTAATTCTGGCATCTGTCACTTTCATCACATGGCGCGAGGCAGTGATGAAGCGAAGACCCGTGACCCCTGTTGTACATGAGACAAAGGTGTAAGTTTTTTATTGATTGACGAGTCAATCAAACGCTGATTACGATCACACCTGATATATTAGGGGATTGTTCATGCCTAAAGTTGGAATGGAACCGATCCGACGCTCTGCATTGGTGCAGGCGACGATCGCTGAAATTGGCGCTGCTGGAAACTTGGAAGTGACCGTTGGGCAAATTGCTAAACGGGCAGGGATGTCGACCGCGCTTGCGCACCACTATTTTGGCGGCAAGGACCAGATTTTCTTGGCTGCGATGCGCCACATCTTGCGCGAGTTTGGAACCGAGGTTTTACAAGCCTTAGGTCAAGCAACCACGCCTTTCGCGCGTGCCAGTGCGATTATTCAATCCAGTTTCGCACCGTCTTGTTTCGCGCCTGCAACGATCAGCGCGTGGATGACGTTGTACGTACAGTCGCAAAGCAGCGTAGAAACCAAACGGTTGTTAAAGCTGTATCAGCGCCGCCTGCACTCGAACCTCACCCATGCTTTGCGCCCAATTTCCAAACATCCAGAACGGTATGCGCACACCTTGGCTGCATTAATTGACGGGCTCTATCTGCGGGCTGCTTTGTCCAGTGCCTGCGACCCCAAAGATGCATGTGATGCCGCGCTGCAAACCCTTCAAACTTTGATCGAGAGCGACCAGTGAGCAAGCCGAATATACTGATTTTTATGGTCGATCAATTGAACGGCACGCTGTTCCCTGATGGGCCCGCTGAATGGCTGCATGCGCCAAATCTGAAAAAGCTGGCAGCGCGGTCGACCCGTTTTAAAAACGCATACACTGCGTCACCATTGTGTGCTCCGGGGCGTGCTGCATTCATGTCTGGGCAATTGCCATCTGACACTGGCGTTTATGATAATGCGGCTGAATTCATATCGTCCATCCCTACCTATGCACACCACCTGCGCCGTGCAGGCTATCAAACCTGCCTGTCTGGCAAGATGCACTTCGTGGGCCCTGACCAGATGCACGGGTTTGAGGAACGATTGACCACAGACATCTATCCTGCTGATTTTGGATGGACCCCTGATTATCGCAAACCGGGTGAGCGGATTGATTGGTGGTATCACAACATGGGGTCTGTCACTGGCTCTGGCGTTGCTGAAATTTCCAACCAAATGGAATACGATGACGAAGTTGCATATCACGCAACCCGCAAGGTTTACGACTATGCACGCAGCAAAGATGAACGTCCGTGGTGCATGACTGTAAGCTTTACCCATCCCCATGATCCATACGTTGCCCGTAAAAAATATTGGGATTTGTATGAGGATTGTGAATATCTTTTGCCGACCGTTCCAGCGATGGATTATGAAGATCACGACACCCACTCTAAACGCATTTTTGATGCGAACGACTGGCGTAGTTTTGATATCTCAGAGGACGATATCAAACGGTCTCGTCGTGCCTATTTTGCCAACATCAGCTATCTTGATGATAAAATCGGTGAGGTGATGGAAGCGGTCGAAGCAACACGCCAAGAGACGATTATTATGTTTGTTTCCGATCATGGCGACATGCTGGGCGAACGCGGGTTGTGGTTTAAGATGTCCTTCTTCGAGGGATCGGCGCGGGTTCCGATGATGATCTGTGCGCCGGATATGGAGCCGGGTTTGATCACAACACCGGTGTCCAACATCGACGTCTGTCCAACTCTGTGCGATCTTGCTGGCGTTGATATGTCAGAAGTTGAACCATGGACCACAGGCCAAAGCGTCAAACCAATGGGGCAGGGCGTCGAACGCACCGAACCCGTTGCGATCGAATATGCAGCGGAGGCGTCGTATTCACCGATGGTTTCACTGCGGTATGGAAAGTGGAAGTACAACCGCTGCAAGTTAGACGCTGATCAGTTGTTTGATCTGGATAAAGATCCGCATGAATTGACCAATCTTGCAGAGGTTGCAGAACATCAAGGAACTTTAACGCAGCTGCGTTAAAGTTCCTTGATGTTCTGCAACTTGGATAAGTTTGATGCAGATGTCCGCGCAAGCCAAGCCCGTCGTTGGGTTGTTTACGAGGCCCTGCGCGAAGGTGGGTATTATCCTTGGGATTACCAGCCACTGCAAAAAGCATCTGAACGCTACATGCGCAATCACATGGACCTAAACAACGTCGAAGACGACGCCCGATACCCGCGCGGCGAATAGCGCTGCGGCCTACATCCCTTACCCCAATTTTTTGCGCCGGAGGCGAACGATACCATGAGCTACCCAACACAACCAACAGCCAGCCACTTTATCAATGGTCAATATGTCGAGGATACAGCTGGTACCCCAATCGACGTGATCTATCCTGCAACAGGTGAAAAGATCGCGACCGTTTATTCTGCGACCCCTGCAATAATTGCACAGGCGTTGGATGCAGCAAAATCGGCCCAATCGGCGTGGGCTAAAATGTCGGGAACAGAACGCGGTCGCATTCTGCGTCGCGCGGCGGACATCATGCGCGAACGCAATCATGACTTGAGCGTCCTTGAGACGTTTGACACGGGTAAGCCGTACCAAGAAACCATCGCGGTTGACGCCACTTCTGGCGCAGATGCGCTTGAATACTTTGGTGGTATGGCTGCGACACTAACTGGTGAGCACATCCAACTGGGAGAAGACTGGGTTTACACGCGCCGTGAAGCTTTGGGTGTTTGTGTGGGCATCGGTGCCTGGAATTATCCAACGCAGATTGCCTGCTGGAAAGGTGCGCCCGCGTTGGCTTGTGGCAACTCTATGGTTTTCAAACCATCTGAAACCACACCGCTTTGTGCACTAAAGGTTGCGGAAATTTTGGTCGAAGCAGGTCTGCCCGCAGGTATCTATAATGTCATCCAAGGTATGGGTGATGTCGGTGCTGCATTGGTCACCGATGATCGTGTCGACAAGGTTTCGCTGACAGGCTCTGTACCGACTGGCAAAAAGGTTTATGCAGCCGCGGCTGCGGGTATCAAGCATGTGACGATGGAACTGGGCGGCAAGTCCCCGATGATCGTCTTTGAAGATGCAGACATCGAAAATGCGGTGGGTGGTGCCATCTTGGGGAATTTCTATTCCTCTGGTCAGGTCTGTTCAAACGGCACCCGCGTGTTCGTTCATAATTCTATCAAAGAAGCATTTCTAAAACGTCTGTCTGAGCGCCTTGATACCGCTATGATCGGTGACCCCCAGATTGAGGAAACCAATTTTGGTCCTATGGTCAGTGAGCGCCAGCTTGAGATTGCTTTGGGGTATGTCGAGAAAGGCAAAGCAGAGGGCGCGCGTCTGGTTTATGGAGGCAACCGTCTGGATCGTGACGGGTTCTACATGCAACCTACAGTCTTTGCGGATGTCAAAGATGACATGGTCATTGCGCGCGAAGAAATCTTTGGTCCTGTGATGGCAGTCCTTGATTTCGAGGATGAAGATGATGTGATGACCCGTGCCAATGACACCGAATTTGGTTTGGCTGCGGGTGTGTTTACCAAGGATCTATCACGTGCGCACCGCGTTGCGGCGAATTTTGAGGCAGGTACTTGTTTCATCAATTCCTACAACGATGCACCAGTCGAAGCCCCGTTTGGTGGTTCGAAAAACTCTGGTGTTGGGCGCGAAAACTCAAAGGCTGCGATCAATTACTATTCACAGCTAAAGTCGGTCTATGTGCGTATGGGCGATGTTGAGGCACCGTTCTGATGGCTCAAATGCAAGCTGATTACGTCATCGTCGGGGCCGGGAGTGCGGGTTGCGCGATGGCCTATCGATTGGCGGAGGTGGGAGAGTCCGTTTTGGTCATAGAACATGGCGGGACAGATATAGGGCCGTTGATCCAAATGCCCGCTGCGCTTTCATACCCGATGAACATGAAGATGTATGATTGGGGGTATGAGTCTGAGCCCGAACCACATTTGGAAGGTCGTCGTTTGGCGTGCCCAAGGGGTAAGGTCATCGGTGGGTCATCATCCATTAACGGGATGGTTTACGTGCGTGGACACGCCAAGGACTTTGATCATTGGGCCGAAAGTGGTGCTGACGGTTGGTCTTATGCAGATGTGCTACCATACTACAAACGCATGGAAACGTGGGACGGTAATGGTCACGGCGGTGACCCTGAATGGCGTGGCAAAAACGGTCCTATGCATGTGACGCGGGGGCCACGTAAGAACCCCTTGTTCAAGGCCTTCGTCGAGGCAGGCAAGCAAGCAGGCTATGAGGCGACGTCTGATTATAACGGTGAGAAACAAGAGGGCTTCGGCCCGATGGAACAGACCGTTTACAAGGGGCGTCGTTGGTCCGCTGCCAATGCATACCTGCGCCCTGCGCTAGAGCACGACAACTGTAATCTCATGAATGGCTTGGTTGAAAAGGTCATCATTGAGGATGGCCGCGCGACGGGCGTTGCCCTTGCGGGCGGAAAAACGGTCACTGCAAACCGCGAAGTCATCATTGCGGCCTCTGCCATCAACTCGCCCAAAATTCTGATGTTGTCTGGTATTGGCCCCGCTGAACACCTTAAGGACCACGGTATCGAAGTGGTCGCTGATCGCCCGGGCGTTGGGCAAAACCTACAAGATCATCTTGAGTTGTACATGCAGATGTCGGCAAGCAAACCAATCACTTTGTACAAGCATTGGAACATATTCTCCAAGGCGTGGATTGGTGCGCAATGGCTGTTCTTTAAGACAGGCCTTGGCGCCTCAAATCAGTTCGAAAGCTGTGCGTTTATTCGGTCAAAACCTGGTGTCGACTATCCAGATATTCAGTATCACTTCTTACCCATCGCGGTGCGCTATGATGGCCAAGCGGCAGCAGAAGGGCATGGGTTTCAGGCGCACACTGGCCCTATGCGTTCGGTATCACGCGGTGCGGTCACGTTGCGGTCTAGCGATCCTGCGGATGATCCAAAGATCCTGTTCAACTATATGTCTGACCCGTCTGATTGGGAGGACTTCCGCAGGTGCATCCGCCTCACGCGCGAGATATTCTCCCAAGACGCGTTTAAACCGTTTGTGAAGGGTGAAATACAACCGGGTGCGGATGTGCAAACTGATGAAGAACTGAATGCGTTCATTTCAGAGCATGTGGAAAGTGCATACCATCCTTGCGGCACTTGTCGCATGGGGCGGCGGGATGATCCAAATGCGGTTGTCGATCCCACAGGCCAAGTTATTGGCGTTGAGGGGTTGCGGGTTGCGGACAGCAGCATTTTCCCACGCATTACCAACGGCAACTTGAATGGCCCATCAATTATGGTTGGCGAAAAGATGTCGGACCACATTTTGGGCCTTGATCCGCTGGCGCGTTCAAATGATGAGCCGTGGCTGCACCCGAATTGGGAAACTGTACAGCGGTAAGTGCGTTATCACATTGGTAACCTTTATTACCTAACCCGCTTGAATTTATGAACGGCAACCCGCATTTTTTAACCTATGTTAAGATTTTGCGCGTTGTTCGTTTTCATCGTTGTCCCCTCTCTCTCACTTGCCGATTTTTCGGGCCGTGTGAACGTCATTGATGGCGATACCATCGACGTGGGCGATGTCCGCGTGCGTATCCACGGGATCGACGCACCGGAGAAAGGGCAAACCTGCCAATCTGAACAGAACCTAAAGTGGGCCTGTGGAGAATGGGTTAACCAACAGGTCCGTGTCCGTCTTCAGGGACAAAGGGCAACCTGTAAACGTGTTGATACTGACAAATATGGGCGGGCCGTTGCGACCTGTTTTGTCAACGGAGAAGACATTGGGCGTGGCCTGGTCTCAGACGGATTGGCCTTTGCTTATCGTAAGTATTCGATGGCTTACGATCTGGATGAAAAAGGGGCGGCAGTGAATGATCGCGGGTTACACAGCAGCCGCGTCCAAGACCCTGCGCAATATCGCAAGACCCGTGCAAAAGGGCGCATCCCGCCGGATCGTAATTGTGCGATCAAGGGTAACATTTCCTCAAGTGGTAAACGAATTTACCACGTTGCTGGGCAACGATTTTATGAACAGACAGGTATTAACACCAATAAGGGCGAGCGGTGGTTCTGTAGCGCGGATGAGGCAGTTAAGGCCGGTTGGCGCAAGGCACGTCGTTAGTCGACGCCGTAGGGTAGCACATCGCGCGTGTCTGTATCCACGAGCAACTTGCGCTCTAGCGGTGGCACAGAGCGTTGATGGCACGTTTTACGTTCGCATATTCGGCATGAAATTCCGATTGGTTCAAATGCGTCAGCGCGGCTAAGATCAATGCCATCTGCATAGACAAGTGAGCCCGCGTGCTGGACCTCACATCCCAAAGCGATCGCAAAGCGGCGAACAGGTGCGCCGTATCGTCCAGCGGGTTTTGAAACGTCGCGTGCCAGACTGATATAGCGTGCGCCATCTGGGGTTTCAGCCAGTTGGCGCAAGAATTGTGCAGGCAACTCGAACGCGCGGTGGACGTTCCACAGCGGACATGCGCCGCCAAAGCGTGCAAATTGTAGGCGTGTTGCAGAGTGGCGTTTTGTGATCGTTCCAGCCTGATCAACGCGTACAAAGAAGAATGGAATGCCTTTGGAACCCGGGCGTTGCAGGGTTGAAAGGCGGTGTGCAACCTGTTCGATGGAGGCCCCGAATTGACCTGCTAAAAGTTCAACGTCATGCCTGCATTCGTTCGCCGCAGTTAGGAATTGTGTGTAGGGCATAAGGGCTGCACCGGCAAAGTAGTTGGCCAGACCGATTTTGGCGATGCCACGGGCCTCTGACGTTTGGAAGCGGGCGAGATCAAGGGTGGCCTCGAGCAATGCATTTTGGCGGATCAATGCGACCTGTAGCAAGATTTGGAAGGTCTGTGTTTCTGTGGCACTGCGGTTGGAAATGCGCAAAACCTTGGTGCCGGGATCGTAGCTGCGAACCCTGTCATCATTGGTGAATTCAACCTTCACGCCAACCTTTTGCAGGGCAGCAACCGCTGCTGCGCGCACGTCAACTGCGCCTTCAAGCGAGCTAGAGAAATGTTCGGCCACACGGTCCACTGAGTCGATGTAGTTGTCGCAATAATGAAAGAAATCGCGGACCTCTTCCCACGGACTGGGACGGGTGCGTGCATCTTCGCGCCCCAATGCTTCATCCAGGGAGGCAAGCCGTTCGTGGGTTTGTCGATAGCTTTGGTGGAGCTGAATAAAGGCGCGGGCAAAGGTTGGAGCGTTGGATGCCGCAAGGCGTAGATCCGCGATTGGTGGCATTTCTGCGGTGAAAACTGGATCTGACAGTGCTTCCTTTAGGTCGCTGACCAACCTTTCGCTGTCACCGATGCTAAGTTCGGTTACATCAAGGCCAAATTCACGTGCGAGTGCCACCACGACAGAGGTACTGACGGGACGGTTATTGTTTTCCATTTGATTTAGGTAGGGCAGGGATACGCCCAACTTGGCGGCAAAGTCTTTTTGCGTCAGGCCAATGCGCGTGCGCAGTTCGCGTAGTTTTGCGCCTGCATAGATTTTCTGGGTCGCCATACGAGTACCTTTGCAACTTTGCACTTAGCTAAGCGTAGCTTTGCAAAGTGAGAAGCGCAAGATATCCTAAGGATCAATCCTTCGCGAGGCGTGCTTCGCGGCGATAGACCGATAGGATCGCAAGGACGGCTGAAATGGATGTGATCATCATGATTATGATCAGTGGATAGGCACCAGTTTCGGGTTTGAGCAAGAACACTGCGAGCGATGCAAGTCCCGCGCCCCCACCAATCATAATTGCGCCGCCCAATCCCGAGGCGGTACCTGCGAGATGCGGGCGTACCGATAGCATGCCTGCGGTTGCGTTCGGGATCACCATCCCGTTGCCAAGGCCAACGAATGTCATAAGGCCAAAGAAAGTCACGGCTGATCCAAGGCCAACGAGGAACAATACCAGCATCAAGACGGTGCCAGCCGTGACTGCGATTGCACCCCAGAGGATCAGTTTGTTCACGCCCAAACGCTTGGCGTTACGGCCGGTATACCAGTTGCCCACAAAATACCCGACAGCGGGGGCACCAAAGAAGATGCCAACCCATTTGGGTGACATGCCAAACACGTCTGAACCGACAAAAGGCCCACCGCCTAGGTAGGCAAAGAACGCGCCCGAGCTGAAGGCCGAGGCAAGGCAGTAGCCCCAAAACCGCTTTGATTTCAGAAGCTCTGGGTATTCTCTGAATTGTTGTGAAAGTGTCAATCCCGATGGTTTCGCGGTTTCGCCTAGGTCGCGCCAGATAAGTACAAAAAGGGCAGCACCCATTATGAGGAAGGCCCAGAAGATTGCGTGCCAGCCAAAGAATTCGTCCAATATACCACCGATTGCGGGACTGATCATCGGAACGACGGCCATGCCCATTGTTACGTAGGCAAGCATTGAGGCGGATTGTTCTTGGTCGAATGAATCCCGGATGACTGCACGGCTTAGAACCATGCAAACGGCTATGGCGGCTTGGACCATTCGAAAGAACAGGAACGTGCCTATACTGTTGGAAAAAAGGCACCCAATGGTCGCTGTAAGAAAGACCGCGATCCCAACCAGGATAACTGGACGACGTCCAAAACGGTCAGAAATTGGTCCGATGAAGATTTGCAGTGTTGCGCTTACAATCAGGAACAATGGCACCGACAGCGCCATGACTGCATTCGAAACACCGAAATACTCCGACATGTGTGGGAGGCTTGGCAAAAACATATTCATAACCATCGCCGACATGCCTGCCAGAACGATCAGTGTGAATATATGCGGCGGGGTATTGCGATCCATAAAGCGGATCTTGGGTTTGTTTTCCATGTAAAAGAGGTATGTAGCTTGCTGAGTGATGTCCACTAGGGGCGTGAAAATAGGCGGTCGTTTTGCAACTTTGCAGTTTGCAGAATTTGATCTGAATAGTATTTGCAAATATTCCGAATGACTCTTTGGTCTGGGCGCAAGCCTTGATACACTATGAAAAATTCGCAAGCGGGGCTGAAGATGAAAGATATCCTTACAGAACTGAATGACCGTCGTGCCCAGGCGCGCCTTGGTGGTGGTCAAAAACGCATTGATGCACAGCATGCACGTGGCAAACTGACAGCCCGCGAGCGCATCGATTTGCTGTTGGACGAGGGCTCGTTCGAAGAGTTCGATATGTTCGTTAGCCATCGTTGCACTGATTTTGGTATGGAAAATCAAAAACCTGCGGGTGATGGCGTTGTTACGGGCTGGGGCGCAATCAACGGCCGTATGGTCTATGTCTTCTCCCAAGATTTCACAGTGTTTGGCGGTTCATTGTCTGAAACTCACGCTCAGAAAATCTGTAAAATCCAAGATATGGCGATTCAGAATGGCGCGCCAATTATTGGCATCAACGACTCTGGTGGTGCGCGAATCCAAGAAGGTGTTGCGTCGCTTGCGGGCTATGCTGAGGTGTTCCAACGCAATGTTCTGGCCTCTGGTGTCGTTCCACAGATCAGCTTGATCATGGGGCCTTGTGCTGGTGGCGCTGTTTATTCTCCTGCGATGACCGATTTTATATTCATGGTAAAAGACACGTCTTATATGTTCGTAACTGGACCGGACGTTGTTAAAACAGTCACTAACGAAGTTGTCACTGCTGAGGAATTGGGCGGGGCTTCAACCCATACCAAGAAGTCATCCGTGGCCGACGGTGCGTTTGAGAATGATGTAGAGGCATTGGCCGAAGTGCGCCGCCTTGTAGATTTCTTGCCGTTGTCGAACCGTGAGAAACCACCGGTTCGCCCGTTCTTTGATGAGCCGGGTCGTGTTGAGCTATCCCTTGATACGCTGATCCCTGAGAATGCGAATACGCCTTACGATATGAAAGAGCTTATTCATAAGCTTGCGGACGAAGGTGATTTTTATGAAATTCAGGAAGATTTTGCAAAGAACATCCTGACGGGTTTCATTCGTCTAGAAGGCAGTACCGTTGGTGTTGTCGCCAACCAACCAATGGTTTTGGCAGGTTGCTTGGACATAGACAGCTCACGCAAGGCGGCGCGTTTTGTGCGTTTCTGTGATGCTTTTGAGATTCCAATTCTAACACTCGTAGACGTCCCTGGTTTCTTGCCTGGTACCAGCCAAGAACACGGCGGTGTAATTAAACACGGAGCCAAGTTGTTGTTCGCTTACGGCGAAGCAACAGTGCCTAAGGTCACTGTTATTACACGCAAAGCTTATGGCGGGGCCTATGACGTTATGTCATCCAAGCACCTGCGTGGTGACTTTAACTATGCGTGGCCGACGGCTGAAATCGCAGTGATGGGTGCCAAAGGCGCGACTGAGATTATTCACCGCGCTGATCTGGGTGACCCAGACAAAATCGCGGCACATGCTGCTGAGTATGAAGAACGTTTTGCCAACCCATTTGTGGCGGCTGAACGTGGCTTTATCGATGAAGTTATTCAACCGCGCTCAACACGTAAACGCGTAAGTCGTGCGTTTGCATCGCTTCGCGGTAAATCGCAGAAGAACCCGTGGAAAAAACACGACAATATCCCGCTCTGATCGATGAAAAAAGGCTGGCATATCACAAAGGATGAGGGGCAGGTGACGGTATCACGTCAGCTTCCCGCTCGTTTTGATGTCTCTGCAAACACGCAGTTGGCAGGTGGCAGTGCTGTGCGTATCGCCATGCAAGTGCGCCAAGATATGTGGCGTGCGCTGCAGGGTTTGCGGGGCTTTTCACCTGTTGTTCAGGTGACATCAGTCGATGGCGCATTGAACATTGAGGCTGGTGGTCGTGTAATGGGTAATGTGGCCTCAACTTTGGAAGCAGATATTCAAACGGTTTTGGAAAATCCCAAGAACCGTGCGCGCTGGTTGAAATGCGCAGGATATCAACGATTTAAGGGTGCTGTATAATGTCGGTATTACGTCGGTATTGGTTCGGTGCAATTGCAAGTGTGTTTTGCTTAACGGTTCCTTTTGTTGTTGCGGCACAAGATATGCCTTCGGGCCAGTCTGTGACCTTGCATGAAGTGCTGGTCGATACTGTGAGTGGTGAGAACTGGCTTCGGTTTCGTTTTATCGCGCCCTCAATAAACAAGGATGTGGGCGGTTTGGCTTACGATAGTGCTTTTGAAGATATCGAACATCTTTGCACTGAAATTGCGGTGCCCTACATCGCTGAATATGATCTGAAAAGTGATTTGGTCGTTGTATCGATTGCGGATCAAAAAATTGAGTTTGGCGAAACGAACCCGGATGCCACACAGTTTTTCGAAGCATTTCGGGTTAAAAGTGATGTCTGTATCTGGGAGGCATTTTGATGCATCCACAAGATGTTGCGACAGGGACATTGCCCATAGTCCGTTATGAGGCTTTCGAGCCACAAGTCCGCCGATTAGAACTGAGCGGATATATTTCAAACAAGGATTCCACTATGTTGCCTGCAGGGATTTCCCAAGAACCCCTTACCTCAAGTAAAGGTGCGTCGACACATTCCGTGTCAAAGCCCCAATTTAAAAGTGACAGGAGACTTAGATGTCAAAGAGCATCAAACTATTGGCAACATTCGGCTTTA
>Ga0209304_1000851_pt1 | contig 20183 bp, 14 predicted proteins | sample COGITO_mtgs_1004_4_FD_184789 | JGI IMG/M metagenome (GOLD analysis project Ga0209304, IMG submission 184789) | Pelagic marine microbial communities from North Sea - COGITO_mtgs_100423 (SPAdes) (version 2) | ecosystem: Environmental > Aquatic > Marine > Epipelagic ...
GTTGCTTGACGACGTCAGTAACCCAACCCGAGCCAAACGATTCCCATGCGCACATTTCCACGCCGCGTGCACCGAGCAGCGACCACATGGCCATTTCCACTGCCCCAGTGTCTGAAGCGGGAACGATGCCGCAAACATAGCCTTCAGGCAGACCGAGAATAGAGGCGGACTTGTCGATGACTTCTTGGATGCGCGCCTTGGCAGGCTTTGCGCGGTGTGAGCGGCCGACAAGTGCTTCGTTAAGGGCTTCGAGCGACCAACCGGGACGCTTGGAGCACGGGCCAGATGAGAAATACGGACGTGTTGGTTTAACTGTTGGTTTCATGGGAAATTGTTGAACGTTGTTGGTTGGACGTTGTTGGTTGGGTGCAATTTTTAAGAACGCTCAACTGACAACCTACAATTATCAACTCCTTTTCGCTTTCTTTTTAGCTGCCTTCTTCACGGGGCGTGGTGCGAATTCGAAGCCGATTTTGCCATTTTCAAAGTCGAGGGTGAGGTGGGCTTTGAAAGGGCGCTTGGTGCGCTTCGAGATAAAGCCGTCGAGCAGTGGTGTCTTACCCTCGGTAAATAGCTGTTCGACCGCCTCGGGATCGAGCTCTTTCTGTAGGATGACCTTGCCGAGACGGAAGCCGTCGGGTGAATCTTTTGGTTTGAACTCGGGTACATGGTAGGCCTTGTCGGTGCCGTAGAACTTCGCTTCGAGTCCGTTTTGTAACGTGACTGTTTTAAGCAACTGATCCTCGGTCAACTCATCCGCAGAGTCGAGGTCGTCGTCGAATACGAAGTTGGTCTTCCACTTGCCAATCTTGCCAGTCTTGGTGACGTTTTGCACGAGTTCTAATGCGGCGCTGAATGGCTTGTTGAAGCGAGATACGAAGCCTTCCATCTCGGGCAGTGCCTTGGTAGTAAATAGTTGGACTGCTTCGGCTTCGCTGAGTGAGCGACCAGCGATATGCTTTGAGATGCGAAAGTCGCAAGCTTCTTCGCGACACTCGTAAGTGGCGTCGGTTTGTTTGAGACGTTCGGTGCCACAAGCTGGGCAAGCGCATTCCAAATCAGGGAAGGTGCGGCTGACTAGCATCTCCATGTGGGCGCGGGCTTTGCTGACCACGTCTTCGGTAAAGGTGGCGATCTCTTGCATGAAGTCGTCGCGCTTAATCTCGCCGCGTTCCATTTTGTTGAGCTTCGCTTCCCAGTCGCCGGTCATGGAGGGGGAGGCGAGCTGCTCAATATGCATCTCTTCGCAGAGCTCGATCAGGCGCAGGCCTTTGCCGCTGACGTTGAGGTCGCGGCCGTCGCGGGCGATGTATTTCTGGCGGAGTAAGCCTTCAATCGTGGCGGCACGTGTGGCGGGAGTGCCAAGTCCACGCTCGGACATGGCTTCGCGCAATTCGTCATCGTCAATAATCAGTTTACCGGCACCTTCCATCGCTGCGAGGAGCGTGGATTCCGTATAGCGGGCCGGCGGCTTGGTTTCTTTGTCCAATACGTCAATCGCTTCGGTCTGCGCGTCTTCGCCTTGAGCGACGGCGACGAGCTCGTCCTTCTCTGCAGCAACGCCTGCCACGCGGCCATAGACGGCAAGGTAACCTGGCTTGACCAGTGTTTTACCATTGGTCAGGAAAGTGTCTTTTTCGTCGCCGTGGTTGATCGTGGTTAGGCGCTTGGTGACTTCGAATTCAGCATGTGGGAAGAACACCGCGATGAAGCGTTTGAGGACCATATCGTAAAGCTTCGATTCCTGCTCGTTGAGTTTGACGACTCGTCCGGTTGGGATAATCGCAAAGTGATCCGAGACCTTGGCGTTGTTGAACACGCGCTTGGAAAACTGCACACGGTCATTCTCGATGGCATCGGTGGCCCATTTAGCTGCAGGATGTCCTGAGCTGGCGAGGTCGCGAAAGGTCTCAAAGACCTTGCTCATATAGTCCTCTGGCAAGTAGCGAGAGTCGGTTCTCGGATAGGTGAGCATCTTGTGACGCTCGTACAGTGCTTGTGCCAGACCGAGTGTATTCTTGGCGGTGAAGGGGGCTTCACGCTGAAGGGTGGTAAGGTCGTAGAGCTGCGGTGCGATTTGTTTGGTCGGCTTGGTTTCTTCAGTCACGGTGCCAGTCTTACCTTGGCAGCGCTGGTGAATCTTCTCGGCAGTGGCTTTGTCCCAAACGCGTTCGGCGCGGCCGTGTGGCTGCTCCTTATTTTTCTTAAAATTGAGATCGATCCATTTGCCTGGGTATTCGCCATTGGCGACGCCGAACTCGGCGTGGACCTCCCAGTAATCTTCTGGGTTGAATGCAGCGATCTCGCGCTCGCGCTTGGCGAGGATCGCAAGGGTAGGGGTCTGCACACGGCCTGCGGCGGTAATGTTGAAGCCACCGTGACGTGAGCGGAAGCAGGTAAAGGCGCGAGTGGAGTTGAGGCCGACGAGCCAGTCAGACTCAGAACGGCATTTGGCGGCGTCGGCGAGGTTCGACATTTGCTCGCCATCGCGAAGGTTGTCCCATGCTTCGAGGATCGAACCAGTGGTCATTGATTGCATCCAGAGGCGCTTGACGGGCTTCTGGATCTTGCCGATGTCCATGATGTATTGGAAGATCAGCTCACCTTCGCGGCCGGCGTCACAGGCATTAATGATGAGATCGAATTCCTTCTTTTTCGCTAAGCTGAGCACGTGCTTGAGGCGGTTGTGCGTTTGCTCGATGGGTTGCAGTTCGAATTCCTTCGGGATCGCGGGCAGCACCTTAAAGTTCCAAGGGAGGTTTTTGCCGTTGGGTCCAGTCGGCATCTTCAGCTCAACGAGGTGACCGACCGCCGAGGTGATGGCGGCATTTTCATTCTCGAAATATTGTGCGTCGCGGGATTTGCCTTTTTTCTCAAATTTGCCCAAGTGCTTGGCTAGGGCTTTGGAGAGGTCGGTGGCGACGGAAGGCTTTTCGGCAATAATTAAATATTTCATGTGTTCGAATCTGTCGGTCTGTAAAGTGCTGAGCCTCCGAAGTGAATGGAGGCTCGTTGAAAATGGACACTATTAGTGTGTTACTGGGGCGGGGTGTTTAGTGAGTTGGGCAGCCGCGCAAAGTCGATTCGACACGGGTGAATTCCGTGGCTTGTAACTAAAAGATTGTTGGTGCGGAGGCTCATTGAATGAAAAGTGTCAGTTTTATCGTGTGAAGAGGGAAATGGAGTTTGGCGATCTCAATCTATTATGCATTGCTTTACTTGGGCAAATGAGAGTCGCTAGGTTTTCGGTAAAACAGGCGAATAAAACGGGCGTCAACCCTGTTTCTCATTTTTGCCATATCTGCCTCAGCACAAAACTCACCACTCGCACTCCTTTTTATGCTCCGTAAATTCCGCGAAGATCTAGCGCGCAAGGCCAATGACTTTGCCCAATTCACTGCGGATGTGATCTACGATCGGCAGCATGGCCGCGCGGCTGAGCTGTTTGGCTCCTTCCTGTATGTACTTTCGTTTCTGTTCAGTTTTATCGTGCAGTTGCGCTGGTATCTGTATGAGCATCGAATCCTTCGCAATAAACCACTAGGCTGCTTAGTGGTGGTCGTGGGAAATTTGACGGTCGGCGGCACGGGTAAGACGCCGGTAGTGGAGAAATTTGCCCGCACCTTGTCGGAGCGTGGGCGCAAGGTCGCCATTCTCAGCCGTGGATATAAAAGTAAGAAAGAGCCACTACCTAAAAAAATATGGCGTAAGTTGACGCATGGCGAGGAGGTACCACCGAAAATCGTCAGTGATGGTAAGAATGTGCTACTTGACTCGGAAGTCGCTGGTGATGAGCCGTATATGCTCGCTTGTAACTTGCCGGGGGTGGTCGTGCTGTGTGATAAGAATCGAGTGAAGGCCGGTTCGTTCGCAATCCGGCGCTTTGGTTGCGACACACTCATTCTCGACGATGGGTTCCAATACTTACCTCTCAAAGGACGCTTGAATTTACTGCTGGTAGATAAGACCAATCCATTTGGGAATCAGCACCTGTTGCCGCGTGGAATCTTGCGCGAACCGATCAAGCATCTTTCCCGAGCAAGCTACATTTTCTTAACCAAGTCCGACGGCACGCAAGATGATGCCTTGCTCGAATTAATCCGCGAGCACAACCCGAAGGCGGAAATCATCGAATGCTCCCATCAGCCGCAGTATTTACAGGCCATCGATGGCGGCGCGCGCTTGCCACTTGATACCTTGAAGGGGGCGCATATTGCTGCATTTAGCGGAATCGCCTCTCCTGAGAGCTTTGAGAACATGTTGCGCGGCTACGGTGCAGAGATTCGCTATAATCACCGGTTCCTCGACCATCACCGCTTCTCGCGTGGGGAAATTCAGCATGTCTACGATCAGGCGGATGAGGCCGAGCTCGATATGATTGTAACCACCGAAAAAGATGCCGTGCGCTTGTTTGAAGATATTAAGCCCAAAATTCCGATTTATTTTCTCCGTCTCGAAATCGACATTCTGTCGGGGGAGGAGGACTTCGAGGGCGCGGCCGCTCGTATTTGCCTGCCTCGAAATACATCTGCTCAGATGACCCGACCTTCATTCATTTCTGAGAATAGTTGAATGCGCAGTGAATGGGGCTTGATCGCCAGTCACCTTTTCGCCACATATCTTTGCTTTCCACTGATTCACACTATCTACTATTATTACAATGGCTTCCACACCAGCCAACACAGTTCCCAAAATCGACAGCAAAAAACTTCATGACCTTGAGGTTAAAGACGCGCAATTTATCTTCCAGTCGGTCTGGACGGTGCTGGTCGACGAATTTGGGGAGGAGAATCTTCGTTTTCCTAAAGAGATTTTTTGGCTCAACGGAGCGCCTGGGGCAGGTAAAGGCACGAATACTGACTTCATTATGAAGTTTCGTGATTTGACTGCACCGCCTGTGGTTGTCAGTTCGCTGTTGGAGAGCCCTGAAGCGAGGCAGATGATTAATGCTGGCATGCTCGTGGGCGACCGCGAAGTGGTCGAAATTATTTTGCGTAAGCTGCTGGAGCCGATCTTTCAGTCTGGTGCTGTGGTGGACGGCTTTCCTCGTACCAAAGTGCAGGTGGAATGTGTTAAGTTGCTGTTTAATAAGCTAGTCGACTTACGTAATAATTATGCAGATACGCTGTTTGCTCAGTATTTAAAGAAGCCACACTTCCACATTGTGGTGCTCTTCGTCGATGAGAAGGAGAGCGTCCGACGACAGCTTTACCGTGGTGAGCAGTCACGCATCCATAACGAGGAAGTGCGTGAGTCTGGTGATGGCGAACTCATGGAAGTGCGACCGACAGACCTCGATCCAGTTGCAGCGCTCAATCGTTACCGCACCTTTAAAGAAAAAACCTACGGGGCACTCAAAGACCTCCGAGCGATTTTCTTTTATCATTTTATCAATGCACATGGCACGCTCGATGAAGTGCGTGCACGTATTGATAAAGAGCTGTGCTATCAAGGCTCTCTTGAACTCGACGAAGCCACTTACGACCGCCTTTCTTCGATCCCGATTGCAAGTACGATATCGGCACATGCTCGTCAAGACTTGGTAGATCGCCTCGATAGCTACGAGCAACGCCAAAACGCGTTGTTTACTAAAGTAGTCGATACGATCAATTGTGTTTTTATGCCGATCATTCAGCGCCACGCGATTTCCGGCATGGCTGTCGTGAATACCGAAGATACGACCTTTGGCGATGCCGATGCGCTGACCATGCTCATCGATATTTTCTCTGAGCGTGGTTATCATGCTATCATTGATATTCATCGCGATGAAGTGCCTGATTCGATTGATCCCAAAACTTTCAAAATCAAGACCCGCATCAAGCTGGTATATCGGGTGCGCGTGCAGTTCAAGGGATCCGAGATCCGTCGCGGACGCTAATATTCCGCAATCGCCGAATCGTCAACGTGAAGAATGGCAGGGGCATTCTTGGTGGCTCTTTTATGGCCGACTTAAATCGTGTCTGGCTGGAGCCGGTGATTGGTCGGTTCATTGCCTAGTTGAATGGTGGACGCATGAGGTGCATCACCGACTATATGGCTTGCGTGGTATCAGCCGAAGGTCTTGCCGTTCCAGCCCCAGTTGGTAGGTGGCTCGTTGTGATAAGTAATATAGATACGGTCGGCTTGGATGTCGGTGGTCAGGCGGATACGTTCGGATAGTTCGGCGGTGAGTCGTTGCGGGGCATCTTCTGCTAGGCGGATTGCACTCAGGTCAACCAACATGGTCGGGTGTTCCGTACCAGCCATGGTCATTTTAGCGCTGATCCAGCTGGTCATGACGAAGTCTTCGGATTTTCCGAGTAACTCAGATACTGCCTTGGAAAGGGTCTGTAAGCAGTTGGACTTTTCTGAGTCGGTGAGCGCGAGGTTGGAGGTGACTTGAATGAGCGGCATGGTGGGTGAGGAGTGGGGGAGATGGAGAGAGCGCAGGAGTGCTGCAGTTAGTAAATCTATCTCTGAAGTGTTGTCTGGGCAAGTCGTCCGAGCTTTTGCTTCCTTCTGTGGAAGCGACACTCTTGTCGCTTTAGTTTCCGCAACCTTGCACGATGCAAAGCGACAGGAGTGTCGCTTCTACGTTTCCGCAACCTTGCACGATGCAAAGCGACAGGAGTGTCGCTTCTACGTTTCCGCAACCTTGCACGATGCAAAGCGACAGGAGTGTCGCTTCTACGTTTCTGGCGTGGCCTCGATCGTGAGATCGGGGAGCTGTTGAGAGGTGTCGAACGTTTGTGTCTAGGGCGCCTTGGCGCGGTCTTCGCACCCAAGGGGTATCATAACTAGCAAAGCCCCTATAATCACAAGGAGACGCGCACAAAAAAGCCGCTACACGATGTGTAGCGGCTTTTGTTAAACAATTATCGAGTACAATCTATTCTTCGGTTGCGTCGCCTTCTGGTGCGGGGGTTTCCGAGGCTGTACCTTCTGTGAGAGCTTCACCTTCGCCGAGTTCGACTTCCTCGTCTTCGCCGGATTCGTCTTCGTCGGAGGCGACGACCTTAGAGATGCCGATGAGAGCGTCTCTGGCAGCGAGGTTGACGAGCTTCACGCCGCTTGCGGCACGACCGGTGATGCGAACGGTGTCGATCGGGCTGCGGACGGCTTGCCCCTTCTTGGTGAACATCATGATCTCATCTTCGTCGGTGACGCTGAGAGCGCCGACAACCTTGTCAGACTTGATTGCGATGATACCGGAGCCACCACGCGATTGAACGCGGTAGTCGGAGAAGTCAGTGCGCTTACCGAGGCCGTTGGCGCCTGCGATCAGCAACTTGGCGTCTTCTGCGACTATTTCGATCGCGACGACCTTATCTTTCTCGGTCTTGAGCTTGATGCCGCGGACACCACGTGTGGCACGACCCTGGTCGCGGAGATCCGTTTCTGGGAAGCGAATCGACTGTGCATTACTGGTGACGAGCACGATGTCGTTGCTGCCGTTTGTGAGGCGTGCGCCAATAAGGTTATCACCCTCGTCGATTTTAATACCGATGAGACCGCCTTTACGGTGGTTGCGGTAGTCGGAGAGCATAGTCTTCTTGGTGACACCATTCTCGGTGGCGAGAACGATGCGCTGCTCGGACTCTTCGAAACCATCGACGCAAATCATCGCGGCAATCTTCTCACCCTTTTGGAGCTCGAGGATGTTGGCGAGGGCGCGTCCCTTAGCGATGCGTGACCCTTCTGGAAGGTTGTAGACCTTTTCGACATATACGCGACCACTGTTCATGAAGAACATAATGTTGTCGTGTGTACTCGCGGTGAAGAGGTGTTCAACGAAGTCTTCTTCGTATTGGCCTGAGCCGATGACGCCCTTGCCACCGCGTTTCTGCGAACGGTATTCGTCGAGCGACGTGCGCTTCATGAAGCCCTTATGAGTGATGGTGATCATGCAGCCTTCGTTTGGAATGATGTCTTCCATGCTGAGGTCGCCATCGACTGCGAGGATCTCGGAGCGGCGTGGGTTGCCGTATTTCTCGCGCATCTCTCCTAGCTCTTCCTTGATCACTTCGAGTAAGCGATGCTCGTTGTCGACGATGTCGCGAAGGTAAGCGATGAGCTCCATGAGGGCTGCATACTCTTCTTCGATCTTGCCGCGTTCGAGGCCAGTGAGCTGGTAGAGGCGCAGTTCAAGAATCGCGTTGGTCTGTAATTCCGAGATATCATAGGTCGCCATCAAGTTCTGCTTCGCTTCGTCGCGGTTCTTGGACGCACGGATGATCTTAACGAAGTCGTCGAGATTATCGAGGGCGATACGGAAGCCTTCGAGGATGTGGGCACGTGCCTCTGCTTTACGCAGCTTAAACTGTGTGCGGCGGTAGATGACTTCGCGGCGGTGATCGATGTAGCAACCGATCATTTCCTTGATGTTCATCTGCTTCGGACGACGGTTGTCGAGCGCAAGGAGGATGACACCGAAAGAGCTTTCAAGAGCAGTACTCTTGTAAAGTTGATTAATAATGACGCGAGGGATCGCACCACGTTTCAGTTCGATAACGATACGTGTGGTCTCGGTGGACTCATCACGCAGATCTGCGATGCCGTCGATCGACTTGTCGGTGATGAGCTCTGCGATACGCATGACGAGTGTCGCGCGATTGACGTTATAAGGGATGGCCGAGATGATGATCTCTTCCTGTCCCTTGGTCTCGACGACTTCTGCGATACCACGTGTGCGGACGATACCGCGACCAGTGCGGAGGTAACTCTGGATGCCGGCAGTGCCATGCACAAAGCCACCACCTGGGAAGTCAGGGCCTGGGATGATGTCGATCAGGTCATCCAAGCTGATGTTTGGATTGTCGATGATGGCACAAGCGGCGTCGATGACTTCGCTCAAATTGTGCGGTGGGATATTAGTGGTCATACCGACCGCAATACCTGTGGAGCCATTCATCAAGAGATTTGGCAAAGCTGCAGGTAGGACGGATGGCTCAGTGGTGCTTTCCTTATAGTTGGGCACGAAGTCGACGGTATCTTCGTCGATGTTCTTGAGCATCTCTTCGGCGATCGCTTCGAGCTTACACTCGGTATAACGATACGCAGCGGGGGGATCACCATCAATGGAACCGAAGTTACCTTGTGGTTTGATCAGCGGATAGCGCATGACCCAGTTTTGAGCTAGCCGGACGAGGGTGTCGTAAACGGAGCTATCACCGTGCGGGTGGTAGTTCTTTAGGACTTCCCCGACCACACCTGCGCACTTATCGAAGTTGCGGTTGTGGAGCAGGCCTTCACGCAGCATCGCGTAAAGGATGCGGCGCTGCACGGGCTTGAAACCATCACGTGCGTCGGGCAGGGCACGACTAACGATGACGGACATCGAGTAATCGATGTATGCGGTCTGCATAATATCGATGATCGATGTGACTTCCGCGCGATCTGCATCGTTTGGAATTTCTGCTGGTAATTCTGGTGGGAGTTCTTCGGACATGATCTTAGAAGTGGAAAAGTTGAAATGTGAAAAAGTGGGAAGGTCTGAAGTCTGAGCAAGCTATCTGAATTAAATACTTTCTACTTGGTTACTTTAATACCTTCGCACTCTGAATGCATTAGACGTCTAAGTAAGAGACGTTGAGGGCGTTGTCTTCGATGAAGGCACGGCGGGAGGGGACGTCTTCACCCATCAGCATGGAGAAGATGCCATCGGCGACTGCGGCGTCGGCGATGCTTACCTTAAGCAAATTACGTGTCTTCGGGTCCATTGTGGTTTCGAACAGCTGCTTCGGGTTCATTTCTCCGAGTCCTTTGTATCGTTGAATACTAAGGCCGCGGCGACCGATGGTGCGGATGTTTTCGATCAGCTCGATGATGGAGTTCAGCTCAATGATGTTCTCCTTCTTTTCGTCACCCTTGTTTTCGATCAAGTGGTAGCGTGCTTCATCGCTCTTACTGAATGTGTTTACGTCCATGCCGGCATCAGCAAGGCTGCGCAATAACTTCGTCATCTCCGTAGATTCGTAGATCTCGTGAAGTGATACGCGTTGCTGGACAGTGACGCCTGCGTCGTTCTCAACTTCGCGATTGAGGGTGTCGCTTTCGTCGGCGTCGGCGAGGCCGAATTCCAGGTGGAAGGCTGAGCGATCGTCGTCGTTACGCAGGTAGCGGAACTCTTCGACGTTGCCGGTGCGGATGCGAGCGATATAGCGCGGTAGCTCTTGAGTCTCTTTATGATGCTGATCGAGATACGTCGCGAAGTCGCAACCGTATCGAGTCACGCCGCGCCCGACCACTTCCATACGTGACAGGATCTGGACGATTTGCTCGATCGTCTCGCTGTCGAGATCCTTTTGATCGCGCACACGGATGAGATTGACATCCTCAGTGCCGAGTTCGAGCAGGATACGGTTGAGCTGTGCATCGTTGTCGATGTATTGCTCGCGGCGTTTGCGCTTAATTTTGTAGAGTGGCGGTTGCGCGATGTAAACGTATCCCGATTCGATCAGACCGCGCATTTGGCGGAAGATGAAGGTGAGGAGGAGGGTGAGAATGTGCGCACCGTCGACGTCCGCATCGGTCATCAAAATGATTTTGTGGTAACGAGCTTTCGATGCGTCGAATGCGCCAGGGCCTTCGTGGTCACCAATACCAGTGCCCATTGCGGTGATGAGGCTGCGGATTTCGTTATTGTTGAGCACCTTATCGAGGCGGGCTTTCTCTACGTTGAGTAGTTTACCACGAATTGGCAGAATCGCTTGTGTGGCACGATCACGACCTTGCTTAGCGGAGCCACCCGCCGAGTCCCCTTCCACAATATAAATCTCGGAGTTGGCTGGATCCTTGGAGGAACAGTCGGCGAGCTTGCCGGGGAGACCGCCGCCTGAAAGTGCGCCTTTGCGGACAGTTTCGCGAGCCTTACGAGCCGCTTCACGAGCGCGAGCCGCGTGCAGAGTCTTTTCGATCAGACGTTTGGCGGTCTGTGGGTTAGTCTCGAAATAATACTTGAGTTGCTCGCCAGTGATCTTCTGGACGATGCCATCGACTTCGCCATTGGAGAGCTTGGTCTTAGTCTGACCTTCGAAGCGCGGTTCAGGCACTTTAACCGAAACAATCGCAGTCAAACCTTCACGAGTGTCGTCGCCGCTGAGGCTTGGATCTTTCTCTTTAATCAGGTTGTTCTGCTTTGCGTAAGAGTTGATCACGCGGGTCAGCGCAGTGCGGAAGCCAGAGAGGTGAGTGCCGCCTTCGACATTGTGAATCGAGTTGGCGTAGGCGTAAATTTGGTCGCTGTAGCTGTCGTTATATTGCAGCGCGATATCGACGACGATGTTGGCGTCGAGGTCGGGGTTAGGCGTTGGCGCTTCGCCGTGAATGCTGATCGGGTCTTCGTGGACGACGTTTTTGTTCTCATTGAGGAACTTGACGTATTCCGAGATGCCATCCTTGAAGATGAATGCCGTGGTCTTGTTGACGCGCTCGTCGACGAATGTGATGTGAATACCGGGATTCAGGAAGGCGAGTTCACGCAGGCGCTTGCCGAGTAGTTCGGCTTTGAAGTCGCGTGTGGTTTCGAAAATTTCCGGATCGGGGGAAAATGCGATACGTGTGCCGTTACGCTTGGTATCGCCGATGATTTTCATCTTCTCGGTCGTCTTGCCACGCGAGAATTCCATCTTGTGAACCTTGCCATCGCGACGGACTTCGACTTCGAACCATTCGGAGACCGCATTGACGCACTTCGCGCCGACCCCGTGGAGGCCGCCGGATACCTGATAGGCGCCTTTACCGAATTTACCACCCGCGTGCAGGTTGGTCATCACCAGCTCGAGGGAAGGGATGTTATACTTCGGGTGAATGTCGACTGGGATGCCGCGACCATCGTCCTCAACGGAGCAGGAGCCGTCGTTGTGGATGCTGACGGTGATCTGCGAGCAGTAACCGGCGAGGGCTTCATCGATCGAGTTATCGACGATTTCAAAGACACAGTGGTGGAGGCCACGTTCGTTAGTGTCGCCGATATACATATCGGGGCGTTTACGGACACCTTCAAGTCCCTCCAGCTTCTGGATTTTGGAAGAGTCATAGACGTCCTTAGGGGCGTCGTTGGCGACATCTTTTCGAGGCTTTTTAGGCTGTAAATCTTCAGGCTTTTCTTGTTCTGACATAAGCCCTTATTTATGCTCTCGAAATAGTGCTCTGACCACAAAAAAGTGACTTTTTAGTGGTTTTTTTTGATGTATTATATCAGTCTGATATACAGTGGGTTACAGGCTTTTTGGCGGGACCTTGCCGCGGCCGCAGAGATTCAAGTTTACTTCTTGAGTCAAGAGCCTAACTTAAGGGCTGTGAAACTCTCCCATAAGCTTGAATATGCCTGCCGTGTCTTGGCACAGTTAGCCCGCACTCATGGCCAAGAAAAATTGGCCCATATCGATGAATTGGCTGAGGCGGAAAAAATCCCGGCCAACTATCTAGTGCAGATTTTGAACGAGCTGCGCAATGCGGGGCTGATTGTCAGTAAGCGCGGGAAGCAGGGTGGTTATGCGCTAGCACGTGCGCCTGAGCGAATCCGATTGGACGAGATCGTCACGGCGGTGGATGGTGACCTGCTCGAGCGCACGTTCGACGATCAGGGGCATTCTGGTGAACGCGTTGCGAGCATCTGGAGCGATATCGGTGTCGAATTTGAGAAGAAGATCAGCAGCTACACCCTGGAAGCGTTCGTTGTGGAGGATACCAGCTCGATGTATTACATCTAACTCAGTTTATCTGAATTAGATGTAGTAGGAAGGTATGAAGGGTTTGAAAGTTGGAAGGTGGTAAGGCCGAGGATGTGATACGGTCTATACTTAATCATATTCCTAATCTTGCTCTTAATCCTCCGTCTCACTCGCAGGGAATGATTAATATAATGAGTCAGAGTAGGATTAAGTCGCGCAGGGATTGGAAGGTTTGAAAATTGTGACCTTGGCACTTTTCTACTTTGCGACTCTCATACTCCAAAATGGCTACGCCATTTTAAAAACTCCAGAACCTCGGCACGACGCAAACGGTGACGATGAAGCAGATGATGTTCAGCGGCAGTCCGACCTTTGTGAAGTCGAAGAATCTATAGCCACCGACACCATACACGTAGGTATTGGTTTGGTAACCAATTGGTGTCGCAAAACTTGCAGAGGCGGCGATACATGCGCCGACCACGAGTGGACGAGGGTCGATCCCGAGAGTCGTGGCGATGCCGAGAGTAATCGGTACCATCAGCGCGATGGCGGCATTGTTTGAGAGGAACTCGGTGAAGGTCGATGTAATGATATAGACGAACGCGAGCATCATGACGCTTTGTAAATGCTCAGGGGCAAAGTTTTGCACCACACCAATCATATTCTCGGCGATTAACAGGCTGGCTCCCGTGGAGTCCATTGCTTGCCCGAGCGCGAGCATGCCGAAAATAATCATCAAAATACTCCACTCGACGGAAGAATAGGCATCTTTCGATTTCATACAGCCAGTCAGCATCAAAATTGCCACGCCCAGTGTGACGGCGGCGACGATGGGCACGATGTTGAGCGTGGCGAGTGTGACGATCCCGATGGTGATACCGATGGCAATTGGCATCTTCGCACGAATACTGCGAGCTGGCACGCGCGGCCGATCCAACAGGATGATTTCTTCGCTGGTGGAGAGCGAGTTGATTGCCTTGGTCGAGCCCATCATGAGCAGAGTGTCGCCGGGCTGTAGGCGTAAGCTGTCAAGTCGGTCGCGCTGATTGTGCCCTTTGCGGTGCACGGCGACGACGACCATACGAAAGCGTTGGCGGAAGTTGATCTCGCCGAGTGTCTTACCGAGGATGGTTGCGTGTGGACCGACCACACCTTCGACGAGCGCACCTTCATCCATTGCGATCGTTTCTAGGCCGGCGGATATTTCGCCGTGCAAGGCGATACCTTTGATCGAATGTGCTTCGGCAATGCCAGATGGGCGGCAGGCCAGTACCAGACGATCACCGACTTCGAGTTTTGTTCGTTTCGGATCGCCTGTGATGGCCACGCCGTGGCGCACGATTTCGAGTAGACGAATGCCGCGCCCTTTAAGCATGCCGCTTTCGAGTGGGGTCTGGCCTTTGAGCTCCGATCCAGCGCGCACGAAGGCTTCGGTCATAAACTCCTTGCGCTCTTCATCGCTGAGGATCGAAGTCAGTGTCTCGCGGTGGGGGAGTAGTTTGTCGCCAAACAGAACCAGATAGAGTGAGCCGAAAGCTAGGATCGGCAGGCCGACTGCAGCGAGCTCGAACATTCCAATCGGCGCATGACCAGATTCGACTAAGATACCGCTGGCGAGCAAGTTGGTGCTGGTGCCAAGCAGCGTGCAGGTGCCACCAAAGATCGATGCGTAGGACAGCGGAATCAGTAGTTTTGAGGACGCGATCCCCATTTCGCGGGACAGTGTTAGCACGACGGGCATCAATACGATCACAACCGGCGTGTTGTTGATAAATGCAGATACTGAGGCCACACCGATGACCATGATGAAGATGAAGCTCCTGTACGGGAGTTTGACCAATCGCCTTAAATAGCCGGTGATGAGGTCAATCGCACCCGTGCGTTCTAAGCATCCGCTGACGATAAACATCGCGGCAATCGTCAGGGGTGCGGAATTACCAAAGACGCCTAGTAGGTTTTCGAGTGTCGGGAGTTCTGGACTCTTGCTGATCATGCTGACGAAAATCAGCACGCCAAATACAGTAATCGCTGTGAGGTCCGCAGGGATGCGTTCCCAGATGAAGCTCGTAATCGCGAAGATTAGCAGTGCAAAAACAAATAATATCTCCCAAGTCATTCTTAACTAGAGCTTTGTGCGTTTTTATTGGCGGCTTGTGTGGTCATGAGGTCATCCTGTTCTTCACTCTTCGCCCAAAAGTAAAAGGATATTGCAAGAATTGTAAGTGAAAATCCCATATTTACGACTTTCATTATAATACCACCGAGAATTTGATCATTGAGCGGGTCGAGATCGATGATGCGAGGCGCCCAGGCGTAAGTCGGGTAGATTGCTTCCCCGGCGAAAGTTAGGAAGGCAAACACTGGCAGTTGACCGACCATGAGTAGGAAGATCGCCAGCATTCGAATGCCATAGCTGCGGCGAGGCACCCGATTCGACAGAGTGAGGTAGGGCCAGAGCATGAGTATGCCGAGGGAAAACATCGTCCAGTGCTCTAGGACGTGGATGCGTTTGTCATGTAGCGCTGCTTCGTAGAGTGCGGGGATGTGCCATGCAGTATAGACAAAAGTGAACAGCAGGCCGCCGCAGGCTGGGTGGGTGAGCAGGTTCATGGTTTTGCGCAACCACTCCGGCTTGAGTAGCCAATCGATCAACCAACTGGGCGTGCCGAAGATAAAAAGTACTGGGCTGAAATAGATCAACAGCATGTGCTGTGTCATGTGTGCGCAGAACAGGAACTGTTCGCCGATCTGGTCGAGCGGCGAGCCGACTGCGAGATAGACGATGGTCAGACCGAGGTAGAACAAGATCACTTGGCCGCGCGGAAAGTCAGTGCCGGGAGCGATGCGTTCTCGCAGTGGCCCGACGCCGAGCGCATAGAGCCAGCCGATCATCAAGAGTGTGATCAGGAGCAGAGGTTCGGTGTGCCAGTGGAGTTGCATGGGTTCGGTGTTTGCGTCGGTATTCGAAGTTACGGCTCAATGGCTAAGTATTCTTGGATTGAGTGAATGGCAAAAAAAGGACGACAATTTCCTGTCGTCCTTAGAAATCTCAACTCTGATTTGAATCTAGAATGCAGAGATTGCCTCGAAATCGACAAATCCACGATCCATAATGAACATCAGCGCGACAACCGTGCCAGATGCGATCGATAGGCCAGTGCCAAACGCGAGAGTCAGGATCAGCTTGTCATACAGTAGGTGCATGAACCATGCGATCACACTGAAAAACTTAAACAGCGAGAGGGAGACGAGCGTAGCGAAGATAAAAGTGCCATTGATCGGCAGGTAAACAAGCACCAATTCGATGCCAGTGATCGCTGCTAAGACCAGTGCCAAATTAATAAAGGCGTGGTACTTTTGTTCTTCGCCGCTGTGGTCAGCGTGGGATGTAGAAAGCGTGTCAGACATGATGGGCGTCCTTATTTAATGAATTCGATCAGATAGATTACAGTGAAGATGATGATCCAGACGATATCCACAAAGTGCCAGTAAAGGCCAGCGACTTCAACATCGATGGCACTTTCATGTGGGTCCATCTTGCCCGTATAAGAGTAGAAATACATACAGGTCAGCCAGAATACACCGATTGCGACGTGCACCCCGTGGGTGCCGGTTAACATAAAGAATGTTGAGCCGAAGGTGCCACTGTTCAGTGTGAGTCCCTCGTGGACGAATTCAGTGAACTCGAACACCTGACAGGCAAGGAAGATCAGTCCGAAGAAAATCACGCCGAGTGTGTTGCGGCGGAATGACTTAATGTCGCCCTTGTGCATCGCAGACACTGCGAGTGCCATCAGGAATGAACTCATCAGTAGGATGAAGGTCGAGAAAGAGGTGAGCTCCAGGCTAAATAGGCTAGTGGGATCAAATGACTCCGGATATAACTTACGATATATCAGGTGCGTGGAGATCATGGTGCCGAAGAACATGCAGTCGGAACCAAGAAACAACCACATCAGGAGTTTCTTGTTATTGACCATCAAGTTGTGATGGCTGTCGTTGTTGTGGGCGTCGTCGCTCATTATTTTTAAATCTTAAATACTAAAAACGAATGCTTAAATTTCGTCTTCTTTCGGGTGGAGGTGGTAGCCGCCTGGACCTTCAATTGCCCAGAGGGTGACGCCCAATGCGATGATTGCGAGTCCGCCTATTGTGACGTAGCCCATATAGGCAACCCCTGCTTGCATCAGGCAGAGTCCCAAGCCGAGCGGTACAAATCCAAAAGATGCGATAAATGGCATCCAAGATTGGCTGGGCATATGAATGCCGTGAATACCTTCGTCGACAAAAGTAATCTTACGGTTCTCTGCACCATGCTTGTGCTCCCACAGTGCATCACGTGCTGGAATGATCGGTGTGCGAGCGAAATTGTAGCTGCGTGGCGGGGAAGTAGTGGCCCACTCGAGTGTGCGTGCATCCCATGGATCGTTACCTGCAGGTTTGCCTTTAGTCATTAGAAGAATAATATCGACCACGAATAGTAGGATTGAGAAACCAAGGATGAATGCACCGATGCTGCAGATCATATTGTAGCCCTCCCAACCGAAGCCGGAGAGGTAAGTATGTGTGCGGCGTGGCATGCCGATCAATCCGAGGAAGTGCATCGGGAAGAAAGTCACGTTCAGGCCGACCGTTGATAAGATCGCGACCCAGGTGCTGAGCTTACCTGCCCACATTTTCCCGAGGATTTTCGGTAGCCAGAAATAAAGACCACTGATGGAGGCGAGCAAGATGCCACCAATTGCCACGTAGTGGAAGTGGGCAATCACGAAGTAACTATCTTGTTGTTGTGCGTCTGCCGGTGCTGCGGAGTGCATGATCCCAGAGAATCCGCCCATCATGAACATCCAGATGAAGCCGACACTGAAAATCATCGGTGCGTCGAAGCGAACACGACCACCCCAGAGTGTGCCGATCCAGTTGAAGATTTTAACACCGGTTGGCACGGCGATGGCCATCGTCAGTAGCGAGAAGGCTGCTGTTGCAACTTTGCCCAAACCAGTGGTGAACATGTGGTGTGACCAAACAGCGAATCCGAGGAAGCCAATCACTGCGCCAGAGAATACCACGATCGAATAACCAAATAATGGCTTCTTCGAGAAAGTGGGGAGCACCTCGGAGACGATTCCCATTGCTGGGAGCACCAGGATGTAAACTTCCGGATGGCCGAAAATCCAGAACAAGTGCTGCCACAAGATAGGTTGGCCGCCTTGTGCCACTTGGAAGAAACTGGTGTCGAACACTCGGTCAAACATGAGCTGTCCTAGGGCAATGGTGATTGCCGGGAATGCGAAAACGATCAGCAGGGATACGATTAGTGTCATCCAAGTGAATACTGGCAGGCGCATCATCTTCATGCCCGGAGCACGCATATTGACAATGGTTGCGATGAAATTCATCGATGCACTCAAGGATGCGATACCTAAAATTTGCAGACCCATGATCCAGAAGTCGGTGCCAACACCAGTAAATTGGCGCTCGGTCAAGGGCGCATAGCCGAACCAACCCATACCAGGGACGAAATCGGTCATGCCAGCAGTCGGGCCAGACGCAGTGAACCAGCCGAGTTCACTAAAGGCTTGCATCAACCAACTAAAATTTAACACCAGCGCGCCAGCGACGAATGCCCAAAGGCTGAAGCTGTTAATTCGTGGGAAGGCCACGTCGCGTGCACCGATTTGTAGTGGCACAAGGAAATTGAAGAACGCGGCATTGAGTGGCATGATCGCGAGGAAAATCATGGTGGTGCCGTGCATTGTGAACAACTGATTATAGCGCTCAGCGGAGACCAAGTCATTTTCCGGCACGATTAGCTGTGCACGAATGATCAAGGCTTCAAGGCCGCCGACCAGGAGGAAGAATAACGCCATCGCACCATACATGATGCCGATCTTTTTGTGATCTACAGTCGTGAGCCAATCGATAATCACGCTCTTACTGTGGTCAGGTCGCATTAAACCGAGATTACTTTTCTCGGGTTTGAGCGCGTGATCGTGCGTTGCGGGTGTGGTAGGTTCTGTCAGCGTGCTGCTCATGGTAGTGGTCTACTTGAGGGTTTGCAGGTAAAGGGAGATTTTGTGAATTTCGTCGTCAGTAAGCAGCTCGTCGAGTTCACCGATACCGCCGCCGTTGGCTTTCCACATACGGTTGCCAGGTTTGACGGTATTGGGCTCTTTGATCCACTTGAAGAAATTCGCATACTGTTGTTCGACGTCCACTGAACCGTCTTCGGCACGATGATTGAGCCATCCTGCTGCGACGGACTGACGAGAGGCTAGCTTAGTCAAGTTTGGACCTGCTACGCCTACGGCGCGAGGGTTGCCGTTCACTGCGTGGCAAGTTGCGCATTTGCCACGAGACATAAAGAGTTGAAGGCCCTCGTTGATATCGCCTGTGAGTTTTTCTGGAGATTCATCGTTAGCTGCATACCAGTCCTCCCAAGCCATGTCGTCTGGAGCTTGGTGGCCGGTTTTGATTTCAGAGACCCATGAAGTAAAGTCGTCGTCACTGACTACGGACGCACGGAACAGCATGCGTGCATGAGAATCACCACAATACTCAGCGCACTGACCGTAGTAATAATTATGGATTTCGTCTTGCAGATACTGTGCGTAGGCGGCGCGGAGTTCTTCGTCAGAACCAGTGGCGCCAGTCTTTGCCTGCCAGTCTTCAATACTGTCGCCAGCTTGAATCCACATTCCATTTGATCGTCCGGGGATCAGATCGACCTTACCAGCGATGCGTGGGAGCCAAAATGAGTGAATAACATCTTTGGAACGCAGCTCTAGGCGAATAGCTTTACCAGCTGGGATGATTAACTCGTTGGCTGAAGTGATGCCGAGTTGCGGGTAGGCAAAGCCCCACCACCATTGGTATCCTTCGACGCGGATAGTTAAAGGTTGGTCTTCTTCGGCTGCGCTGAGGCCTTCGCCTTGATACCAAGCGCCGAGTTTACTTTCTTCAGTGACTGGAAAATCGTGAGTATACCAAATCGCACGCAGTGTCGGCACAGCGACTATTACGAGGAGTAGGATCGATGCACCAATCAGACCAATTTCGATCAGCGGGTTGCCGTGGCCTTGGACGGGTAGTGGGCGATCGTCGTCTTTGCGCTCACGAAACTTGAACATGGCGACGATGTACACCGCACCGACTAGTACGAAAATGAACAAACTCACCCAGACCGTTACCATAAAGAGGTCAAGTTGTGCCTCTGCAATCGGTCCCTTGGTGTCAAATGTTGACATGCGGGTATTCGTGTCGCAACCACCCAAGAGGGCGAGTGCGATGAGCGAGGATACGAGTGCGATGAGGCCGCGGAATGAGTGCTTCACAATTAGTGAGTGGTCAATAAGTTGGAACGAAAAACGAGAGGGTGATTCATTCAAGAATCAATGCAAATTTGATAGAGGCGCGAATGCCGGCTGACAAGATAATCTTCGTATATTATAATCAATCAGAAGCCCTATTGAGCCCTATTAGAAGAGGTAATCAGGCAGTTGCCTAAAACCATTGATAGAGGAAGCAATA
>Ga0209304_1000861_pt1 | contig 19955 bp, 19 predicted proteins | sample COGITO_mtgs_1004_4_FD_184789 | JGI IMG/M metagenome (GOLD analysis project Ga0209304, IMG submission 184789) | Pelagic marine microbial communities from North Sea - COGITO_mtgs_100423 (SPAdes) (version 2) | ecosystem: Environmental > Aquatic > Marine > Epipelagic ...
ATTGGATTCGATACCAGCAAGAATAACTTCTTGTTCTTCAACATTCGTTTCATAAATCTGATACGCAATTCGTTTTACTTTATGATTTATTTCATCGTGATTTAAAATGCAATTCTCTGTTAAATCCATAGTGTTCGTTTGTTCAAAGATAAAAAACTGTTTTTATTCTTAGGGTATTATTCTTTATTATCATCACTTTCTAAATACCCATCAATTTCTCTACGGTCTTTTTTAGTCGGTCGCCCTTCGCCTTTTTGACGGTAATAATCTTTCGAATATTTTAATAACTCTTGTGCTTCAAATTCAGATTTAGGCGTGGTGTCTATTCTATAGATATCCACAAGTTTAGCCCCCACACGACTGGGGGGAATGTCTAAAACCGTCAATTGATAGTTCACTTGATTCAAGCGCAGCACTATTTTGTCCATAGGATAGATATCTCTGCTTGGCTTTACAATGGCATCATTTACTCTGATATGCCCTTTTTTACATGCTGTTGTGGCAATATTTCGGGTTTTGAAATAACGGACACACCATAAATATTTATCTATTCTCATAAAATGATTAAAACAACGTTAATGTACCCTACAAAAATACTATAATATTGTATCTTGCGGCATTAAATACAGTTTTATGAAATATAAATATAACATACTCTTCATTTGTGCGCTGATTATTTCAGTCATCTCTTGCAGTCCTGACGATGAGGATTCTATAGTATCTGTGCCCGAAAACGATCGTACAGAACAGCAAGTTACAGACAATGATGCACTTGAGATCTTCCTTAATACGCATTATTACAACTCTACAGAGGTGAGTGCTTTGGCAAATCCTAGCATGGCAGATGTGGTAATCACGGAGTTGTTGGATGGTGAAACACTGCCTTCGGATGTGACGCTCTTAATGTCAGCTGTTGAGACTAAAACAACCACTTATTTAGAGGTTGAATATGAATATTATATTTTAAGAATCAACCAAGGCGGGGGTGCTGAATCTCCACATTTTTGTGATAAATTACGTATCAAATATGCAGGATCTCTCATGGATGGCACCAATTTTGATACGAAATCTATACCAGTTAGTGTCGACTTGGCTGGTTATGTCCCAGGTTGGGGTCGAGTGATGCCCGAGTTTAACGTGGGTACATTTATTACGAATTCAGATGGAACGGTATCTTTCGATGATTATGGTATGGGTGTTATGTTTTTACCCTCTGGTTTAGGCTATTATGCGGATTATCAAGAGACGATTCCGTCCTATTCGAATTTGGTTTTTAAGTTTGAATTGCTGCAATCTGAAACTGCAGACCACGATTTTGATAACATTCCAACCTATATGGAGGTGATTGAAGCAGATTATGATTTATTTGGTAAAGATACAGATGAGGATTTAGTGGTTGATTTTGTAGATGGTGATGATGATGGTGATGGGACATCCACTGCGGATGAAGTGCGTGTAGAGACGTTTACAGAGACTACTAGAGGTGCTCTTGAAGCAACGCTCGCTGCGCTTACATTGGAATCAAATCAGTTGATCTCTCCAGTCAAATACAATACAGATCGAAATAACTTTACTGCCAATCGTGTGACAATCCTAGATAGTAATGGCAATGGAATTCCTAATTATTTGGATGACACAGAATCTGAAATAATAGAATAAAGAGTTCAATTATAGATATTAAAGAGGCTGTCTAAAAAGCTACATTTTGTCAATCTGAACTAGTTTCAGATTCTAATAATATTTTGAAAATCAATGTTTTAAGATTCTGAAATAAACCTGCCTACCGTCAGGCAGGCTCAGAATGACAGGTTTTCATACTTTTTAGACAGCCTCTTTGTTTTAAACAGAAATGTATTTACCGTTATTTTCTCTTAATAACTTTCAATGCTTTCTCAACAATGCTATCACTGTTAAGTCCGTATTTTTCCATCAATTGAGCAGGGGTTCCTGACTCTCCAAACGTATCATTCGTCGCTACAAACTCTTGCGGTGTTGGATGGTGAAGTCCTAAGACTCTCGCCACACTTTCTCCCAAACCTCCAAGGTGGTTGTGTTCTTCGGCAGTGACAATACAACCTGTTTTCGCCACAGAATCTAAAATGGCTTTATCATCTAAGGGTTTGATGGTATGGATATTGATCACATCCGCTGAAATGCCTTGTTCATGCAATACTTTGGCGGCTTCAAGCGCTTCCCAAACAAGATGTCCAGTCGCAACAATCGTCACATCCGAACCTTCTTGAAGTTGAATGGCTTTTCCAATTTCAAACACTTGATCAGCAGGAGTGAAAACGGGCACTGCTGGCCTTCCAAATCTTAAATAGACAGGACCTTCATAATCCGCAATCGCAATCGTTGCTGCTTTGGTTTGGTTGTAGTCACAGGTATTGATAACCACCATGCCCGGAAGCATTTTCATCAATCCGATATCTTCTAGGATTTGGTGGGTAGCGCCATCTTCACCTAGGGTTAATCCAGCGTGAGATGCACATATTTTTACATTCTTGTCAGAGTATGCGATCGATTGTCTGATTTGATCATAAACACGACCGGTAGAAAAGTTAGCAAACGTTCCTGTAAAGGGTATTTTACCTCCAATAGTCAAGCCGGCGGCAATAGACATCATATTCGCTTCCGCAATTCCAATTTGAAAAAAACGTTCTGGATTTTCATCAATAAATTGATTCATTTTTAAAGAGCCAATCAAATCTGCACAAAGTGCCACGACGTTTGGGTTGGTTCTTCCAAGCTCTGTAAGACCAGCTCCAAAACCACTTCTCGTATCTTTTTTCTCTGTATATGTATAAGTTTTCATTCTATGTTGGTTTTGAAATTAATAATCTCCTAAAGTTTCTGGATTCTGATTTAAAGCACTTTCTAACTGTTCGTCATTCGGTGCTTTTCCGTGCCATGCATGGGTGTGCATCATGAAATCAACACCATTGCCCATCATGGTTTTTAAGAGCACACAAACCGGTTTTCCTTTTCCAGTAGCAGCTTTGGCCGTTGCCATTCCTTCTAAGATGGCCTCAATATCATTTCCGTTTTCAATTTCGATAACCGTCCAATCAAAAGCTTCAAACTTCCGTTTAATACTTCCCATAGGAAGTACATCATCGGTAGCGCCGTCAATTTGTTTGCCGTTTAAATCGATGGTTGCAATGATATTGTCAACATTTTTTGCAGAAGCATACATGATCGCTTCCCAATTTTGACCCTCTTGTAATTCGCCATCGCCGTGAAGGCTATAGATCAAACGTGCATCTTTATTTAATTTTTTTGTTTGTGCCGCACCAATAGCAACCGAAAGCCCTTGACCTAAAGATCCAGAAGCAATTCGAATTCCGGGAAGCCCTTCATGTGTTGTTGGGTGGCCTTGCAATCGTGAGTTTAACAATCTAAACGTGTTCAGTTCTTCAACTGGGAAGTAGCCTGAATGTGCCAATACGCTGTAAAAAACAGGAGAAATATGACCATTTGAAAGGAAAAATAAATCCTCATCAATCCCATCCATGTCAAAACCTTCTTTGCGATGCATGATGTTCGTATAAAGTGCCACTAGAAATTCTGCACAGCCTAAGGAACCGCCTGGATGTCCAGAGTTTACTTTGTGAACCATTCGTAAAATATCTCTACGAACTTGGGTTGTTAAATCATGTAAATTTTTGTTTGACATTGACTAGGTTTTAGATGTTAAAAAATCGATCTCCAAATATAATTTTTATTTTAAAGAGATAAGATAATTAATCTTGTATTTTTTACAATTTAACTAACAATTTATAAAAAGGGAGAAGCAGTGTTTGAAAGTGTAATTTATTTTCTATTTTTACACATATTTTTGAACCATTTCTATGTTAAAATTCCTCAGACTACAAGAGTATAAAGTAATGCTTTACAGACTGTTACTTGTTTATTTTTTTTACACACTAAGTCGTTTTTTATTCTTTATTTATAATTATTCGTTTTTAGAAATTGATTCTCTATTTGAGTACTTAAGACTGAGTTATCACGGACTTGCATTTGATACGACCGCTATATTTTATCTAAATGGTTTATTTGTGTTGTTTTCAATGCTTCCATTGAGAGTTAATACGCAAAGAGGCTATCAGAAATTTTTGTTTATTATTTACTTTTTGACCAACTTGATCGGGATGGTCTTGAACTTTGTGGATTTGATTTATTACAAATATAATTTTAGCAGGACCACCGTTTCTGAGTGGGATGTGATTGAAAATGAAAGCAATCTCCCTCAAATGCTTGGGCGTTTTGCCGTCAGTTATTGGCATGTTTTTCTCTTATTTATTTTATCAGCTGCTTTGTGGATATTCCTTTACAAAAAGGTAAAAGTGAGCACAGAACCCTATGCGAAAAGTTTAACGGCTTACATCCTTACATCCGTAGTTTCGTTTCTTATTATGGCAACGCTTATGGTCGGAGGGATTAGAGGTGATTTTAAATACAGCACACGCCCCATAAATCTAGTGGATGCAAACAGGCATACCTCTAAAATTCAACATGCCGATTTTGTGCTAAACACTCCTTTTGCAATTATTAGAACCTTCAATAAAAAGACTTTTAAAAAAGTATCTTTTGATTTGCAGAAATCGGTTGTTGACAGTTTAGTGCAACCGATGAAAGTCTATCAAAAAACAGTTCCAAACAAACCAAACATCGTTGTTTTTATTACCGAAAGTTACAGCAGAGAATATATAGGCGCCTTTAATAACCCTACAGAAATCAAGGATTATGTTGGTTATACGCCCTTCTTAGATTCGCTAGCAACGAAAAGTTTGATATTTAACAATGCCTTTGCAAACGGCAGAAAATCCATCCACGGAATGTCTTCCGTATTGGCAGGAATTCCTTCCTTTAAAGATGCGTTTACGTCCTCCCCTTTTGCAAATCAAGATGTGGAATCGCTCGTATCTGTGTTAAACGACGAAGGCTACGACACTTCTTTTTTCCATGGAGCTCCCAATGGGTCTATGGGGTTTTTAGGATTTTCAAACATTCTAGGATTTGATCACTATTATGGAAAAACAGAATTCAACAACGACCTCTTATTTGATGGTGTTTGGGGGATTTGGGACGATCCCTTTTTTCAATACACAAAAGAGGTTTTAGATACCAAAACGACGCCCTTTTTCTCTACAATTTTCACGGTCACTTCTCACGAACCCTATATTGTTCCTAAGGAATATGAAGGGGTATTCCCTAATGGAAACCTGCCAATGCACCAATGTGTAGGCTATACTGATTTTGCTTTCAAACAATTCTTTGAAGCCGCCAAAAAAGAATCTTGGTTTGACAACACGATTTTTATCATTACCGCCGATCATACCAATCAAATTTATTACAAGGAACAGTATTTGAATCCGATTAACAGGTATGCCGTTCCCATTTTGATTTACAGCCCTAATGAAGAATATATAGGAGTTAATACTGATTTGGCACAACAAATTGACATCTACCCAACCATTTTAGACATGGTCGGATACAACAAGCCGTTTAGAAGTTGGGGGCGTAGTTTAGTGGATAGTAGTGTTGACAGAATGCCCCCTTATGTGATGAATTTTAACGGGCAAAATTATCAATACAGTAAGGGGAATATAATTTGTATCTTTGACGGAGCAAAAGCCATTGGTTTTTATGATATAAATGATTTAAAGCTGGAAACAAATTTAATAGCAAACCGTACTGAAGAAATGGACGCTGTTGAGTTGGCTTGTAAAGCATTTTTAAAAGATTATTTTGAACGAATTATTGATAGAAATTTATAATTAAAATAGAATAGTGATGAAGAAAAAAATAGGACTCTTTCTTTTAAGTGTGATTGTGATAGGTGTTTCAAAATATGTGTACGATGTACATATCAATTATAATTTCAAAGAAATTTCAGAAAATAAAGTTTATAAATCAGGGGTAATTCCTCCTGAGAAAATCGCAACATACATTCAAGATCACCAAATCAATAGTGTAATCGATTTACGTTTTCCTCATACCACTGACAAGGTGAATAATCCAGAAATTCCTCAAGAACTCACTGCTGAAAAAGAAGCCGTTGAAAAGCTTGAAGGAGTGACTTATTTTAACCTAGGAACCGATCAAGTGCCAACACAAGAAACAGTTGATAAATTCTTAACCATCATGGACGATCCGTCTAACTATCCTGTATTGCTTCATTGCTATCATGGGGTGGGTCGTGCACAATTATTTTCTGCAATTTATAGAATGGAGTACGAAGGTTGGAGCAATCAAGACGCTCGCGAACAAACTCGTGTACTCCTAAAAGGCAGCTCGTTTGATGAAGGTGCGCCCAAAGGCGATTACTTAATCAACTACAAGCCGCGTCCGAAGAAATAATAGCCATCAGAAGTTTTTGTGCTTAGGGTATTAAAGTTATTTTTATATCCTAAAAAAAATTCACCATTAACCTTGTAATTTAAGAGTTTGAAATTCGATTTACTAAAAAAAGACACGGATACGAAGGCGCGTGCAGCCACCATAACAACAGATCACGGCGTGATTGAAACTCCCATTTTTATGCCAGTAGGCACCGTGGGAACTGTCAAAGGTGTGCACCAACGCGAACTTAAAAATGACATCAATCCAGATGTTATTTTAGCAAATACCTATCATTTATTCCTTCGCCCTCAAATAGATATTTTAGAAAAAGCAGGGGGACTTCATAAATTCATGAATTGGGACCGCAATATTCTGACGGATTCCGGAGGGTATCAAGTGTATTCCCTTTCTGCCAATCGAAAAATTAAAGAAGAAGGCGTCCGATTTAAAAGTCATATTGATGGCAGTATGCACACCTTTACACCAGAAAATGTGATGGAAATTCAGCGCAGTATTGGCGCCGATATCATCATGGCTTTTGATGAATGTACGCCCTATCCTTGCGATTATAACTATGCAAAACGATCGATGTACATGACGCACCGTTGGTTGGACCGTTGTATAAATCACCTCGATAAAACACCCTTAAAATACGGTTTTGATCAAGCGTTTTTCCCGATTGTTCAGGGAAGTACCTATAAAGATTTAAGACAGCAATCAGCTGAATACATCGCCAATGCCGGCGCGGTAGGGAATGCCATTGGCGGACTGTCAGTAGGAGAGCCAGCAGATGAAATGTATGCCATGACCGATGTAGTTTGCGAAATTCTTCCCGAAGATAAACCCCGCTATTTAATGGGTGTAGGAACGCCAATCAATATTTTAGAAAACATTGCTTTGGGTGTTGATATGTTTGATTGTGTGATGCCAACGCGTAACGCTAGAAATGGAATGTTATTTACAGCCCATGGCTCTATAAATATTAAAAATCTAAAATGGAAAGATGATTTTTCTCCCATTGATGAGATGGGAATTACCTTTGTAGACACCGAATATTCAAAAGCATATTTAAAACATTTGTTCAGTGTTAACGAATTATTAGGAAAACAAATCGCTACAATTCATAACTTAGGCTTTTATTTATGGTTGACTCGCGAAGCTCGAAAGCATATTTTAGCAGGTGATTTTGGAACTTGGAAAGCCATGATGGTCAAACAAATGGATAATCGTTTATAGGCGTATGAAAATTCTAGATTGGTACATATTAAAGCGGTATTTGTTTACATTTTTCATGATGTTATTACTGTTTATTCCTATCGGAATTACGATCAATCTTGCTGAAAAAATTGATCGTATTTTAGAGTATGAAGTCCCTTTTCCAGAAGTCGTCTCTTATTATTTTGATTTCACAATATATTTTGCCACCCTCTTATTTCCGTTGTTTTTATTTTTATCGGTCATCTGGTTTACGTCCAAACTCGCCAACAACACAGAAATTGTTGCGTTTTTGAGTTCAGGTGTATCTTTCTCACGGTTTTTAAGACCCTATTTAATTGGAGCTACTTTTGTTGCAGGCCTCGCATTGATGCTAGGAATGTACTGGGCACCTATTGCCAGTAAAGGATTTAATGAATTTACATACAAATATTTAAACAGTAATAAAGTTGTTGAAACCCAACACATCTACCGACAAATAAATGATAATGATTACATTTATGTTAGTAATTTTGACACCAAGGCAAAGCGGGGAAATAATTTCACCCTTGAACATTTTGAAGGCAATAAGTTAGCCTATAAAATCCATGCATCTGTCATTCGGTATATCGAAAAAGACAGTACTTATCAGCTGACAAACTATAATTTAAGAACCATAGGTGAAAACGAAGATCAGCTTGAATACAGTCGTAAAAAGGACACTATTTTTAGTTTTGACTTACAAGATTTAACCCCTCCAATGTACGTCGCTGAAACACTGACCTACGGCGAATTGATGACCTTTATCGCCCGTGAAGAAGTGCGGGGTTCGTCAAATATCAACCGTTATAAAGTAGTGCAATATAAGAAATGGAGTTTACCAGTATCCGTTTTTATACTCACCATTATTGCTGTTGCAGTATCTTCTGTCAAACGCCGTGGAGGGATGGGTGTTAATTTAGCATTCGGAATAGTCATTGCTATGATTTATGTGTTTTTCGATAAAGTCTTTGGAGTGATGGCGGAGCAATCTGATTTTTCTCCATTATTGGCCGTTTGGTTTCCAAACATTGTCTTTGGAAGTTTAGCAATATACCTTTTGTACAATGCAAAGCGATAAACTCAAAAACTATCTCCACCTTCATTTTTTGGTGCTCATCGCTGGTTTTACTGCTATTTTAGGTGAACTCATTTCAATCGAAGCAATTCCTTTGGTTTGGTACCGAATGACCATTGCAGGCGTCCTCATGTTTCTATTTATCAAGTTTAAAAAGATGTCGCTTAAAGTACCGCTAAAGGCGGTGATTAGATTTTCAATTGCAGGGGTGATCATCGCCTTGCATTGGATTACGTTTTTTGCCGCCATCAAAGCCTCTAATATTTCTATCACCCTTGCCATGTTTTCTACAGGTGCCTTTTTTGCCTCTCTGATAGAACCCTTGTTTTACAAACGTAAAATTATCGGCTATGAAATTATATTTGGATTCATTGTTATTGCAGGGGTTGTCTTAATCACACAAACGGAGTTACAATATCTTTTAGGAATAGCCCTCGGAATTTCTTCGGCCTTATTTTCTACGCTTTTTGCTGTTCTCAATGGGCAATTTGTAAAAAAATATAAAGCCAGTGTCATCTCATTTTATGAATTTGTAAGTGGCGTCCTGTTTATGTCTATTTTTATTGCCTTTACAGGAGATGGATTTGATGCCTCTTATTTTCAGTTATCCAGTTCCGATTGGATCTGTCTCTTTATATTGGCATCCATCTGTACAGCCTATGCTTTTATAGCTTCCATTCATGTGATGAAACACATTACACCCTACACATTAGTGCTGACCTATAATCTAGAACCTATTTATGGAATAGTACTTGCAGTCATATTATTTCCACAAACAGAAACCATGCGACCGCTATTTTACGTCGGTGCAGCCCTTATAATTTCTACTGTACTTCTTAATGCCATGTTTAAAAACATCAATAAACCCAAAATCTAAGCTTTGAAATCTATTTAAACCTATTAAAGTTTTATATTTGTACACTAACTAAAAACTAATCTTGAATTTCTATGGAATATCTAGAATTTGAGTTGCCTATAAAGGAACTAGAAGATCAATTACAAAAATGTCAAATTATTGGAGAGGAGAGTGATGTAGATGTCACTGAAACATGTATTCAGATTCAAAAGAAACTGGACCTTGCCAAAAAGGATATTTATAAAAACTTAACACCTTGGCAGCGCGTACAGTTGTCGAGACATCCCGACAGACCTTATACCTTAGATTATATCAACGCAATTTGTGGAGATTCATTTTTGGAGCTTCATGGCGATCGTAATTTTAAGGACGATAAAGCAATGATTGGCGGATTGGGAAAAATTGGCGATCAAAGTTTTATGTTCATTGGTCAACAAAAAGGATATAACACCAAAACCCGTCAATACCGAAACTTCGGAATGGCAAATCCAGAAGGGTATCGAAAAGCTTTGCGCTTGATGAAATCTGCTGAAAAATTTGGAATTCCTGTCGTATCGTTAATTGACACCCCTGGTGCATACCCTGGATTGGAAGCGGAGGAACGCGGACAAGGGGAAGCCATCGCTCGAAATATTCTTGAGATGACCCGTTTGAAAGTCCCAATCATCACCATCATTATTGGTGAAGGTGCTTCTGGAGGCGCCCTCGGAATTGGGGTAGGAGATAAAGTCTTGATGTTAGAAAATACGTGGTACTCAGTGATCTCACCAGAATCCTGCTCTTCTATTTTATGGAGAAGTTGGGAATATAAAGAGCAAGCAGCTGAAGCCTTAAAACTAACCGCTAAAGATATGAAGCGAATGAAATTGGTGGACGAAATTGTAAAAGAACCACTGGGAGGTGCTCATAAAGATCGGGAGCAAACATTTGTTACAGTTTCCAATACGATTGTGAAGTCGTATAATGAATTTAAAAACTTATCACCAAAAGAATTGGTAGATCAACGTATGGATAAGTACTCTCAAATGGGGGTTTATAAAGATTAAGTTATAGACTTCATCTTATAAAAAATTAAGTCAAGTGTTTCACTTGACTTTTTTGATGCTTATTAACAATATTTTGAACTTATAAACAGTTCAATTGTTGAGTATCCCTTACCTTTACAATACGATTTATACTCATATTTTAAGTACTTTCGTAAGCGTTAAACAAGCCCCCTTTAAAATAGTATTACCAAAGTAATGATTCATAGCGATCTTATAGGACCGTTAAAAAACATTGAATAAAATTAGATGAAGCAACCAGAACCAGTAAAAGTTTACAAAAAAGACAAAAGCACGCTCATTAGCTTGGAAAAAGGAAAAATCCCACCACAAGCGACTGATTTGGAAGAAGTTGTTCTTGGGGCCATGATGATTGATAAAAAAGGAGTCGATGAAGTCATCGATATTCTTAGTATGGATGCTTTTTATAAAGATGCCCATCAATATATTTTTGAAGCGATTCTTCAATTATTTGAAAACAGTGAACCTGTAGATTTATTAACAGTTTCAACTCAATTACGTAAAAACTCAAAACTTGATTTAGTAGGAGGGGATTTCTACCTTATATCATTGACTCAAAAAGTATCTTCATCGGCACATATTGAGTTTCATGCACGTATCATTTTACAAAAATTTATTCAGCGAAGTTTAATTAAAATTTCAAATGAAATCATAGAAGATGCCTTTGATGAAACCAAAGATGTTTTTGATTTATTAGACAAGGCCGAATCACGATTGTATGAAGTCACCCAAGGAAATATTAAAAAATCGACGGAAACAGCCCAAGATTTAGTATTTCAAGCTAAGAAAAAAATTGAAGAAATATCCAACAAAGAAGGACTTTCTGGAGTCCCTTCAGGATTTGATAAATTAGACAAACTCACGTCGGGTTGGCAAGAAAGTGATTTGATTATCATCGCAGCCCGTCCAGGTATGGGAAAAACAGCCTTGACACTGTCCATGGCGCGTAACATTGCCGTCACTCAAAACATTCCTGTAGCGTTCTTTTCATTAGAGATGTCGTCTGTGCAATTAATCACACGTTTGATTTCTTCTGAAACAGGATTAAACTCTGAGAAACTAAGAACAGGTCGCCTCGAAAAACACGAATGGGAGCAGTTGAATGTTAAAGTAAAAGCACTCGAAAAAGCACCTTTATATATAGATGACACCCCTTCCTTATCTATTTTTGATTTAAGAGCAAAGGCACGCCGTTTGGCTTCACAAAATGGAATCCGACTTATTGTAGTGGATTATTTACAATTGATGACTGCTGGTGGGTCTCAAAAAAGTGGAAATCGTGAACAAGAAATCTCTATGATTTCTCGAAACTTGAAAGCCCTCGCAAAAGAATTAAGCATCCCTGTAATTGCATTATCGCAATTGTCTAGAGCCGTGGAAACTCGTGGAGGGAGCAAGCGTCCGTTGCTATCGGATTTGAGAGAATCAGGAGCCATTGAGCAAGATGCAGATATTGTATCCTTTATTTACCGTCCCGAATATTATAAAATTGATGAGTGGGATGATGAGCAACACACCCCTTCAGAAGGTCAAGCGGAATTTATCATTGCAAAACACCGTAATGGCGGGCTCGAAAATATCCGTCTGAAATTCATTGGACATTTAGGGAAGTTTGATAATCTCGATGATTTTGACTCCCCATTTGATACCGAATTTCATTCCAAAATGAATGCGGCCGCGAATGACGACACTTTTAAACAAGAGAATTTCAGAGTCGATCCAAGCGATGCATTTAGCGATTCTGATGATGATACGCCTTATTAAACCATTTTAAATAATTTTTTTGAGTATATTTAGGGTATGAAACACCTACTACTGAGTCTTTTTTTAGCACTGTCCTTTCAAATTCATGCCTCGTACATTCTCATTCCGATGGATGCCGAGAGTCAAAAAAATCATTTGAAAGCTTATGGGATTACGTATTGGACCTTACATAAACAAGAAAACGTCAAATGGCTTCTCAATTACAGAGGCGGCTCATTTTTGTTGCCATACATAGACGCTATCGAAAAAGAATGCCTCATCCGAGGGGTTTCTTATGAGTTAATTAGTGATGCCGAAGCCGAAGCCATTCTTCAAGAAATAAGCAGTCCGAGTAAAAACATGGATGCGGTGGTTCTTGAAAAAGCACCTAAAATTGCGGTCTATTCCCCCAGTGGAAAACAACCTTGGGACGATGCTGTGACCATGGTTTTGACTTATGCAGAAATTCCCTACGAAATTATTTACGACACCGAAGTCTTGAGTGATGCTTTATTGCTTTATGACTGGTTACACCTCCATCACGAAGATTTTACAGGACAATATGGTAAATTCTATAGAGCCTACAGAAATGCAGCTTGGTATATTGAGCAACAACAAACCGCCGAAAAACTCGCCACGAGTTTAGGATACGATAAAGTTTCTGAAGAAAAACTAGCAGTCGCCCAGAAAATTAGAGAGTATGTTTTGGGAGGTGGTTTTATGTTTGCCATGTGCAGTGCCACCGATAGTTTCGACATTGCTTTGGCTACTCAATCTCTTGATATTTGTGAGCCGATGTTTGATGGCGATGGCACTACCTCCAATTACCAATCACAATTAGATTACTCTAAAACCTTTGCTTTTAAAGATTTCATTTTGGAACGCGATCCAAAAGTATATGAATTTTCAAGTATTGATATGACCCAAAGACGCAAGATTCCTAAGGAGTTAGATTATTTCACCCTCATGGAATATTCTGCAAAATGGGACCCCATTCCAACCATGCTCAATCAAAACCATACAGCGCTTGTGAAAGGATTTATGGGACAAACCACGTCCTATTCGAGAGATCAAGTCAAGTCCAATGTACTCGTCATGGGGGAGAATAAATCTAACGGAGAGGCGCGCTATATCCATGGGATTAAAGGACAAGGATTTTTTACGTTTTATGGAGGTCACGATCCCGAAGATTATACCCATAGAGTAGGGGATCCCAAAACTGAATTGGACTTACATCCAACCTCGCCAGGCTATCGACTCATTTTAAACAATGTATTATTCCCCGCAGCCCGAAAGAAAAAACAAAAAACTTAATTTTTAATAGGGATATAATACTTTATTCATCCTTTTTTCTTAAAACAAAAACCACATGCTTCGTAAACTCTTAATTATTTTATTAGTATTTCAATTCACTGCCTGTGCTGGGCTGCAACAAGTGGTTGACTACATCCCACTTCCTACTACTGTTGGTTTGCCGAATACAGATATAGCTTCTGGACTTCGGGAGGCACTTAATGTGGGTATCGAGAAGCAAGTTGGAAAGCTCACCCAACAAGATGGATTTTTTAAAAATGAACTTGTTAAAATCACCTTGCCAGAGGAGTTGAAGAAAGTAGATAAAGCACTAAGAAGGATTGGACTGAGTAGTTTAGCGGATGAAGGATTAAAAGTTTTGAACCGTGCTGCAGAAGACGCTGTGAAAGAAGCCACTCCCGTATTTATCTCGGCAGTAAAAGAGATCAAATTTGACGATGCCAAAACCATTTTATTGGGCAATAATACGGCTGCTACCGACTATTTAACCTCTAAAACCGAAGCAACGTTATACCAAAAATTTCAACCCGTGATTAAAAAATCATTTTCTAAAGTGGGCGCTGATAAAATATGGGCTAATTTAATTCAAAAATACAATAAGATTCCATTTACTAAACTTGTGAACACGGATCTTACAGATTATGTGACTACGGAAGCACTAAAAGGCGTTTATAAGATGATAGCCATAGAGGAAGAACAAATTCGCACACGACTCTCATCTCGAACAACAGACTTGCTTCGGACTGTATTTGCTTTGCAAGATAAATAGAGTTTTATTTAAACGGATTATAAAACATTTCAAAGACCGAAACCCACATGAGAATTAATCTTTATTAGTATATTGGTGTTTTAAAAAGTATATCATCTTTTTTGTAACTGTAATTATTATTTTTTTCTAACATGAATTCAACACCTTCGCTACATAGAACAGATCTCGCTCAGCTGATTGTGAATAGAATTGTGCAAGAAAAAGACCGTATTAAAATACAGTATGAAGTGTCTAAAAATCAGATCGGCTATTTTTTTATAGATGATTTATTGCCTCCAGAAATCACAGAATACGTCAACAGTCAGTTTCCATCAAAAGACGCCATGGTTCTCAAGAAAAGCATTCGTGAAAACAAGTATATTGGAGTTCAAATGAATCAATATGCACGGATTTTAGAAGAACTTATTTATGCGTTTCAAGATGAACGTGTTGTAAATATAATTAAAGATATTTGTAATATTGACGACCTTCAGCCAGATGTAAACTTATATGCAGGTGGATTGTCTTCTATGAAACACGCTCAGTTTTTGAATCCTCATTTAGACAACTCTCACGATAAAGAACGCAACCGTTGGCGGGTGTTGAATTTATTATTTTATGTCACTCCAAATTGGTTGGACTCTAATGGTGGACATTTAGAACTTTGGCCAGAAGGATTAAAACAAGATCAAACCACTTTATACTCCCGTTTTAATCGTCTTATTGTGATGGCAACTCACGATAAATCATGGCATTCTGTAAACCCTGTTGTGGCAGATGCTTCTCGGAATTGTGTTTCTAATTATTATTTTTCGAGCACTTCTCTTTCGAATTCAGATAAATTTCATGTGACCACCTTTAGAGGCAGGCCCCATCAAAAACTCCGAAATCAAATTCTAAAATTAGATTCTTTTTTAAGAATGAATTTGAGAAAACTATTTAAAAAAGGAGTTATTGAAAATCCACATGTCTATAAAACAGATAAAGAGTAAATCAACAACTAGTCAATGTTTTTTAGGACACAATATAAATCAAAAAAGCCTCGCATTGCGAGGCTTTTTTATAAGCGAATATGATACAATAGGCTAGTGCCTTAGTTTACTTTATCTACAATAGCTTTGAAAGCCTCTGGGTTGTTCATCGCTAAATCTGCTAAAACCTTACGGTTTAATTCGATATTGTGCGTTTTGAGTTTCCCAATAAATTGTGAATACGATAATCCATGAGCTCTGGCTCCTGCGTTGATACGCATGATCCATAAAGCACGGAATGTTCTTTTCTTATTTCTACGGTCTCTGTAAGCGTATAGCATGGCTTTGTCAACTGCATTTTTTGCAATTGTCCATACGTTTTTACGTCTTCCAAAGTATCCTTTAGCTTGTTTTAATACTTTTTTTCTTCGGGCTCTTTTGGCCACTGAGTTTACTGATCTTGGCATTTCTTAAATGTTTTTTGTAGTAGGCGATTCAATTTTCTTGAATACTTTTAGCGGCCTAACTCCATGGTTTATAAAAATAATTTTTAACCTAAACAACGTTTACTTTAAACGTAATTGTTGTTTAATGTTTGCTTCATCATTCGCATGTACTAATGTACTGTGCGTGAGAGCAAGCTTACGTTTTTTAGACTTCTTCGTTAGAATGTGGCTTTTGAACGCATGCTTTCTTTTGATTTTTCCAGTACCAGTTACTTTAAAACGTTTCTTGGCACTAGACTTGGTTTTCATTTTAGGCATTTTCTCCTTTTATTTAGTTGCTTCGCTTATTTTACTTTTTTAGGGGATATGAACATAATCATACGTTTCCCTTCTAATTTTGGCATCTGCTCTACCTTTCCTAAGTCTTCTAAATCTTGCGCTAAACGCAATAATAAAATTTGACCTTGTTCTTGATAAATGATTGAACGTCCTTTGAAAAATACAAAAGCTTTCAATTTAGCACCTTCCTTTAAAAACTTTTCGGCGTGTTTTTTCTTAAAAGCATAATCATGATCATCGGTTTGAGGTCCAAAACGAATCTCTTTAACCACTACTTTCGTAGCTTTTGATTTGATTACTTTATCACGCTTTTTTTGTTCGTAAAGAAACTTTTTATAATCCATTACCTTACATACAGGAGGAACAGCATTAGGTGAGATTTCCACCAAATCAACCTCTTGCTCTCTAGCAATTGCTAAGGCTTGAGATAAGCTATATACACCAACTTCAACATTGTCACCCACAAGTCTTAACTCTAGTGCAGTGATTCTTTTGTTGATCTTGTGTTGATCTTCTTTAATAATTCTTAGAGGACCTCTGTCTCTTCTTCTACGTATTGCTATGGCTTTATATTTTAGTTAAACTTAAAATTCTTTTAATGTTTTTTTAATTTCTTCTTCTATAATGGATGTAAATGACTCCACACTAATCGTGCCTAAATCGTCTCCACCGTGTTTTCTAACACTTATTGTCCCGTCGAGTTCTTCTTGTTCTCCAACGATAATCATATAAGGAACTTTTTGCATTTCTGCGTCCCGAATTTTCTTACCCATGGTTTCATTTCTGTTGTCCACGAGGGCGCGAATTTCGTTATTTTCTAGCGAATTTAAAACTTTTCGAGCGTATTTTTCATATTTCTCACTAATTGATAGTATAATTACTTGTTCTGGCATCAACCAAAGTGGGAAATTACCGCCTGTATGTTCTAATAATATGGCCACAAATCGCTCCATACTTCCAAAAGGTGCACGGTGAATCATTACGGGTCTATGTAGCTCGTTATCAGCACCTTTATACGTTAAGTCGAAACGTTCAGGCAGGTTGTAATCCACTTGAATCGTCCCAAGTTGCCACTGTCTGCCAAGGGCATCTTTGACCATAAAATCTAATTTAGGTCCATAAAAAGCAGCTTCGCCAGTTTCTATAACATAATTCAACCCTTTGGCTTCCGCAGCATTAATAATTGCTTGTTCTGCTTTGTCCCAAACGTCAGACGCTCCTATATACTTCTCCAAATTCTTTGGATCGCGTACCGAAACCTGCGTTGAAAAGTTTTCAAACCCTAAAGAGCCAAACACATACAGCACCAAGTCAATTACATTTTGAAACTCTTCGTTTAATTGGTCAGGGGTGCAAAAAATATGCGCATCATCTTGCGTGAATCCACGAACTCTTGTCAAGCCATGTAATTCACCACTTTGTTCGTACCTATATACAGTCCCAAATTCGGCAAATCGTTTTGGTAATTCTTTATAGCTAAACGGTTTTGCGTTATAAATCTCACAATGGTGAGGGCAATTCATCGGTTTCAGTAAAAACTCTTCGCCATCCTTTGGTGTTTTGATAGTTTGAAAACTATCGGCTCCGTATTTTTCATAATGTCCAGAAGTGATATACAATTCTTTTTGACCGATATGCGGTGTGATTACCATTTCATAACCTGCTTTTTGTTGAGCTTTCTTTAAAAAGTCTTCCAAGCGCGATCGTAAAGCAGCCCCTTTTGGCAGCCATAGCGGTAATCCTTGACCTACTTTTTTAGAGAAGGTGAACAACTCTAACTGTTTCCCTAACTTTCTATGATCTCTTTTTTTAGCTTCTTCTAAAAGTATTAAATATTCAGTGAGTTCTTTTTGTTTTGGAAATGAAATCCCATACACTCTGGTGAGTTGGGTATTGTTTTCATCACCCCTCCAGTAGGCGCCTGCAACACTTAAAATCTTAACGGCTTTAATTATGCCCGTATTTGGAATGTGGCCCCCACGACATAAATCTGTAAAAGAAGAATGATCGCAAAATGTAATTTCGCCATCCGTAAGGTTTTCAATCAATTCAACCTTATAAGTATTTTCTTCCTTAGTGTATTTTGAAAGTGCATCTGCTTTTGAAACAGATTTGATGGTAAAATCATGTTTTCCACGCGCAATCTCAATCATCTTATCTTCGATGCGTTTAAAATCTTTATCCGAAATCACTTGGTCTCCCAAATCGACATCGTAATAAAACCCATTATCAATTGCTGGACCAATAGAAAGTTTCACACCTGGAAACAATTCTTCTAAAGCCTGCGCAAGTACGTGAGAAGACGAATGCCAAAATGCTTTTTTGCCTGCATCATCTTTCCATGTATATAAGGTAAGACTGCCATCCGTGGTTAATAGGGTAGAGGTTTCAACGGTAATATCGTTAAACTTAGCCGAAATGACATTTCGAGCGAACCCTTCACTAATATCCTTAGCAACGTCCAATACAGTAAGGTTTTCTTCAAAAGACCTTATACTTCCATCCGGTAACGTAATGTGAATCATAATTCATTTTATAATAAGAGACAAATATAGGGTGTCCTTTTTACTCTGACAATAACATTTAATTTTTTTAATTTTTTTTATGGGTTTTATCATAAAATTGCTTAATTTTGAGCGTGTTACCCTAAATACCTACTTAGACAATGAATTTAAAAACACCTAAATTAAGGTTTCTATTTTTACTATTCTGGTGTATGGCTTTCTCCCCTGCACAAAATAATTCCTGTCAAAATTTTAATGATGATGCGTTCTTATCTGAAAATAAAACGACTAAAAATTTTGGTATTGAAATCCACGAACTGTACTGTCTAGGTACTCACACAAACAATTACCAAAACCAACTAGTTTACAGCAAAACACTCAAAGAAACTGAACCAGCAAGAGTTAGACAGCTTTCAGAATACCTGTATCTGTATAACAAAACAGGTAATTAACTTTATAAATAATCTATGACTTAAAACTAAATAATTTTAACATCAAAAACCCTAAACTCTATTATTATGAAAAATTATTACTTAAAAAAAACACTATTAATGCTGTTTTTATTTTGTGGAACAGCCCTGTTTTCACAAAACCAATATTGGGAAAAAGCAACGACATCCAGGTTTTCTGAAGCTGAAATACTTCAAAGAAATTCCGTGCCGAATTCTTTTGAAATATTTCATTTAAACATGGAGAAGTTTTCAGAGGTTTTAGATTTAGCCCCTCTGAGAAGTCCAGGCACAATCCGTTCTTCTGTAGTTATAGAATTTCCCATATCTGATGGTTCATTCCAACAATTTACAATTACAGAATCTCCAATTATGCATCCAACACTTGCGGCTAAATTCCCCCAAATTAAAACCTACAAAGCTATTGGAATTGACGACCCTACAGCAACCATGCGATTTAGCGTAACCCAGTTTGGGTTGCATTCCATTAAATTATCAGGTATCGATGGTGCGTCTTTTATTGATCCTTACACAACAGATCGTGAAAACTACATCGTTTATAATAAAGGGTCTCTAGATGCAGATTACGGAAATTTTGAATGTTTAACTGATAATGACATCCATATAACATCCTTAGGCGATAACTATGAACTTGATAGAGCAGACACAAATGATCGAAAATTAAGAACCTACCGTTTGGCCCTTTCTTCAACAGGTGAGTACAGTTCTATTTTTGCAGGTTCAGGTACTGAAGCAGAGCAAAAAGCCAATGTTATGGCACAAATGACCATAACAATGAACCGAGTTAATGAAATATATGAAAGAGATTTGGCGATAACATTGCAGTTTATCGCAAATAATGATG
>Ga0209304_1000863_pt1:10000-19944 | contig 19944 bp, 12 predicted proteins | sample COGITO_mtgs_1004_4_FD_184789 | JGI IMG/M metagenome (GOLD analysis project Ga0209304, IMG submission 184789) | Pelagic marine microbial communities from North Sea - COGITO_mtgs_100423 (SPAdes) (version 2) | ecosystem: Environmental > Aquatic > Marine > Epipelagic ...
CTGCTGATGCGGCTTTTTAATGACCACACCATCCAACTGAATGCGCCCCTTCGCGAACCAATCCTTGAGGCGCTTACGCGGACTATCTGGGTAGCGCTCACTAAGCCACTCCAATGCTGGTTTCACCTCTGCTTCATTTTCGCTATCTGACATAGCCGCACTCTCGAGTGTCAAACCACGAAGATCAACCCTCAAGCGAGCAAGCATCGGATCGAATTTCACCGCCAACAAAACACCGCCCATCGGACCACAGATACCATCCGCAGCCAATTGACCCTCGAATTAAAGCGCATACAATTAAGTCATAACTTAAAAGTACAGTCGCATCCACTCACTCAAACAGAACACCACCATGTTTAATCATAAGAAAACCGATATCGCCGTACTCGGCGCAGGCCCAGTAGGGCTGATCGCAGCCCATGCTCTAGCAGATCGCAACATCGACTATGTGCTATTCGACCGCGAACAACGCACCAACATCCACAGCTACGCGCTGGCCCTACATCCCGACACACTCGAACTCCTCGATTCCTTTGGCCTCGCAGAACGCATCCTCGAAAATTCACTTCAGCTACCAACAGTCAGCATCTACGAAGATGATCTCCCCAAAGCCACACTCGACTATACTAGGCTGCCGCTCAAATACCCATTCCTGACTGTCATCAGCCAAGGCGAACTAGAGGGAATCCTAGTCGATAGCTTAAAAAAGAAGTCATACAAACCTCTCTGGAATCATCGTGTGCGGTTTATCGAGGAGCAAGCTGATGTGCTTAACATTACGGTAGATCGACTCTCCGAAGGCATGACTGGCTATGCAGTCGCGCACATCGAAACACAAATCGACAAGACCCTCGACTACCAAGCGAACTATATAATCGGCGCCGACGGATACGAATCCGTGGCGCGACGAAGTGCTGGCATCGACTTTCCTGAAGTGAGCCCCAGTGCAGACTATGCAGTCTTCGAGTTTAAGACTGACGCAGACCTACCCAACGAAATGCGCCTCATCATCAAAGGCAACAAAACACACGTTTACTGGCCACTCCCCAACGGCCACTGCCGATGGAGTTTTCAAGTCGATCAGGGCGTGGCCTCGAATCCCTCACGAGAAAAAGACCATAAATTCAACCCATTCAACAACAGCAGTCTCCCACTCTTAGACCACCAGCACTTGGACGCCTTCCTTAGCGAGAATGCACCATGGTTCAAAGGTTCAGTCGAAGACCTTAGCTGGAGAAAGCTGGTAAACTTCGAGCATCACCTCGCCAACTCCTTCGGCAAGGATCGCATCTGGCTCGCCGGCGACTCTGCCCACATGACCCCACATGCAGGTATTCTTAGCATGAATGTTGGCATGCGCGAAGCAGTCGACCTCGTCGAAATTTTAAGCATGTCCGACACTCACCTCGGACGCCAGCAGGCCCTCGCCGAATATAACGAGCAACGCCTCGCCGAGTGGCAACACCTACTCGACCTCGACCACCACATCTACGCCGTCGATCAAACCGCGCGCTGGGCGCTCGGCCATCGCAACAGTCTGATCGGCAATATTCCAGCCAGCGGTGAAACACTCAGTGAACTACTCGCCCAATTACATCTCATAGACGCCGCCTAAGCCGAAGCAGGAAAACACATCACATCCCGCTTGTCAGAAGCGGCGCCTGTAGATTAGCTGTAATCATACCAGATACAGTAAATGAAAGTAATACAGAGTACCGCCACCATTCTCATTCTCGCGCTCACCTGCGCACTGCACTCGTTAAACGGCCTCACGCTCTCGAACAAAGAAGGCACAGCCATTGACGTTGCGGTTCTAGAGATCGAAGACACGCGCATTCAAATACGCCTTCAGAATGGCAGTACCACTTGGCTTGACCGTGATCGGTTATCATCAGACAGCCAACAAGCGATCATCGAGCTCGCCACACAGGACCAGTCACGCTATCAAAAAATCAACGAGCTGCTAGGAATCTCCCTATTAAAGGACAATAAGCTATGGGATGATACGCCCGATGAAGTCGCTCAGCGACTAGAATGGCCACTCGAATCTCAGACCGAGACTCAATCCAGCTTCCGGTACTATCCTCCTTCGGCTTACCGTATACTTGAAGCCCGCCCATATTCCTCAGTCATTTATGGGGCAGATAATCAAGCTACTTTAATTAGCATCGTCTTTGCCAACAAAGGCGACTTCAAGTTTAGCGAATATCCCGCCAAGGACGAAATCAAAGCGATGCAAGCAGCCATCGAAAGCGACACAAACAACATCATAAAACGCATCAGCGATGCGCTGGGGAAACCCGAAAAACAACAATACGGCAGCGGTCGCGGCATCAAGCAGCTCATACAACGCTGGGACTGGAACGGCCACGCCCTCCTACTTGCCACACAAGAAAACGAATACGTCAGCCTCAGAATAACCAGTAGCGCGGCTGCCGACAACAAAGGTCGTGGCCAGAAATTTTCCGACGCCGCGCTACGCAATCTCACGACACAAAATATTATAACGCGCCCCAACGGCGATGTCATCATCGACAATATCCCGATGGTGAACCAAGGCCCCAAGGGCTATTGCGTGCCCGCGACCTTCGAACGCTACCTGCGCTATATGCAAATCCCAGCCGATATGTATATCCTAGCTATGGCAGGTCAGACCAAAATAGGTGGCGGCACTTCACTCAGCGCAATTATTGCCTCAATCGACGGATACATCGCTTCACAGAGTCGCACAATGAAGCAACTCAACGAGCCAATCAAAATCCGCACGATCCAGAAATATATCGATAAAGGGCTGCCAATGATTTGGACTATGTTTTCCTCAAACGCATATAACCAATATGCCAATCAACGCACTCAGGATAGGAAATTAGCCACCGACTGGGAGACTTGGAGCAAAGACACTCAAACAAGCGCCCGTGCGACTGAACTCGCAAAAGATATCACGAGCGCGCACGCCTGCATGATCATCGGCTATAACAAAGCGACTGGCGAAATTGCCGTCAGCGATTCGTGGGGGCCTGCGTACAACGAACGCTGGATCTCGGCCGAACAAGCGGAACAAGTGTCTCAAGGCTCCATTTATCTCGTCAGTTTTTAATGAATTGAGTTTGCAGCAATACAACCCGCAGTTGATCATTCTTCCGCATATGACAGACACACCCTACAATTTCGACACCTGCCCTGATCGCGTTGGCTACGGCTCCCTCAAATGGGACAAATATAAGGGTCGCGACATCCTGCCACTCTGGGTGGCCGATATGGATTTCATCACCGCGCCCGAAATCATCGCAGCTCTGCAGCAGCGCCTCGACCACGGCATCTTCGGCTACACCATCCCTTACGAAGCGCCGATTCAAGCCGTCCTGGACTACTTGGATCGCCAACACGGCTACAGTGCGCAGGCCCATTGGCTCAACTTCCTGCCCGGCCTCGTGCCCGCGATCAATCTCTGCTGCCACGCCTACGTGGCAGACGACGAGTCCGTAATGACTGCCACCCCCGTCTACCCGCCGTTCCTTGGCGCACCCGATTACGCAAATAGAGAACTTATCAAAACCCCGCTTTGCCTCGACGCAGACGACAACTGGACCCTCGACTTCGATGCAATGGAAGCCGCAGTCAAGCCAAACACCAAGCTCTTCATCCTGTGCAGTCCGCACAATCCAGTCGGGCGCGTTTACACAAAAGAAGAGCTCACCCGCCTCGGCGACTTTTGCGAGAAACACGACCTGATTCTTATTTCCGACGAGATTCATTGCGATCTGATCTTTGATGCCCACGTACAGCACATCGTCACCGCGAAACTCAGCGAAAACCTAGCCGCACGCACCGTCACACTCATGGCTCCAAGCAAGACCTATAACCTGCCTGGCCTCGCGTGCGCATTCTCGATTATCGAGAACTCGAAGCTGCGCCTCCAATTTCAGAAAACAATTCGCGGCATTATTACCGAGGTCAACTGCTTCGGCTATGCCGGTTGCGAAGCCGCCTACAATCATGGCGAGCCTTGGCGTCAGGCACTACTCTCGTATTTACGGAGCAACTACGAACTCACCTCCAAGTTCATTAAAGAGGAAATTCCAAGCATCACCTTCCGCCCGATGGAGTCGACGTACCTCGCGTGGTTCGACGTCACACGACTCGAACTAGAGAAGCCAGTCACCTTCTTCGAAGACCATGGCGTCGGCCTATCCGACGGCACTCCTTTTGACGGCATTCAGCATCTGCGGCTCAACTTCGGTTGCTCTCGCAGCCGACTCCTCGAAGGCCTCGAAAAAATGGCCGCGGCTCTAAATAACCGATAACAATCTCAGGTCTCAAGCCTCTTACCTCAAGTCTCTGACCTCAGGTCTCACTACGAAGAATGGAATCAGTCCGCTTAGACAAATGGCTCTGGGGCACCCGCGTGTATAAAACACGTAGCGATGCTGCCGAAGCCTGTCGCGGCTCCGCGATTCGGCACAACGGCATTATTGCCAAGCCCTCGGCAAAGATTCGGATTGGCGACACCATTATTGCGCGCACCAAAGCACTCACCCGCACCCTACACGTCGTCGGACTTACCGAGAAACGCGTCGGCGCCGCGTTGCTCCCCGATTACTTCGAAGACCAAACACCCGAATCCGAGTTTGAGGCAGCCCGCGAAAAACGCGAGAACGCCAAAGTCTTCAGCCACAAAGGCGCAGGTCGCCCGACCAAGAAAGACCGCCGCGATATCGAGCGTTTGCTAGGCGAATAGCAGCGCCGCTCCTGTCGCTTGCGCAACGCCCCCTTTGCTCCTAAAAACCGATTAGGATTAGGAGTAAGATTACGATTAAGTATCCTCAGCCCTCTTCCCTCCTCAAGTCTCAGCCCTCTTCCCTCCCTCCCACCCGTGCCCTACGAAGAAATCCCATACACCGTCGAAGACTGCGACCTTCCACCTGAAGTAAAGGCATTCATTGACGAAGCCGACCGTCGCTGCGACCTATTCTACGACCAGAAGCTCAACCAGCGCTACCCCCGCTACGTGCCCAGTGAACCCGCGCAAGTTTACGCTGCGCTGCGCCACGTCACTGAGCAAGGCTTGCCGCTCGGCGAAACCTTTATCGAATGGGGTAGCGGCTTCGGCGTCGCCACTGGAATCGCCGCACAAATCGGCTACCAAGCATACGGCATCGAGATTGAAGAGACGCTGGTCGAAAAGGCTGAATCACTGCTCGCCGACCAGGGCCTCGACGCAGAGTTTTTACCCGTCAGCTACATCCCCGACGGCTTCATCAGCTACGACGCACTCAGCGGACACGACATTGTGCGCGACGACAGCTTTGGCCATCGCGTCGATGGCAATTCGCGCTACGACGGTATGGATATTGACATTGAAGAAGTGGATTTGTTCTTCGTTTACCCATGGCCAGGCGAGCAAGAAATGATGCTAAAACTCTTCGACGCCGTTGCAGGCGAAGGCGCGATCCTTGTCGCTTACTTCGGCGACCGCGACATCTGCCTCTACCGCAAGCTCGAAGACGAGGATTATTAAATCCTCAATTAACGTCGCCCCTCGCGAGGTGGTTTGCGGCTATACTTCTCGCCCTTTGAGTTCAGCTCACGACGGGTGCGACGACTGACTGTGAGTTCGCGTTTTTTCTTACGCTGGCTCAGCTTTTCTAATTCAAAGTCGAGCTTCAGATAGTTGATGAAGCGCTCGCGGCTCAAGTTGCCGTCTTCGATTGCTGCTTGAATCGCACAGCCTAGATCTGAGCGATGTTTACAATCGTGAAATTTGCATTGAGTGGCGACCTCGTCGAAATCAGCAAAGCTCGCTTTCAACGTTTTCGCATCGGTCCAGACCTGAACTTCACGAATCCCAGGATTATCGATCAGCATACCACCGGCTTTGAGCGGCAACAGTTCACGCGCCGTCGTCGTATGCGTCCCCTTGCCTGTTACGCCATTCACCTCGCCCGTCCACAGCCAATCCTGACCAATCAATTGATTGATCAACGAAGACTTACCCACACCACTGGAGCCAATCAACGCGATCGTCACCCCCGGTTCGAGAAAGCTCCGAATCGCTGCGACTCCCGAACTTTCGATTGCAGACGTCAGAATCACCTCCACATCTGGGCTCAGTGCCTCCAAGGCCTCTTTCGCCATCTGATTGATCTCATCCGGATACAGATCACTCTTATTCAACAATACTACCGAGCGTGCGCCACTACGTAGCATCACCGTGAAATAGCGCTCCATGCGGCGTAGATTAAAATCCTGCCCAGCGTCGGTCACCACAAAGACGACATTCACATTGGCAGCCATCACCTGCTCTTCGGTACCCTTGCCCGGAGCTTTACGTGAGAGACAAGTCTGCCGCTCCAGCCGCGCACGAATCAAAGCCTCGTATTCGTTGCCCTCGGCACCCATGTCCAGCGCGACCCAGTCACCCACCGCAGGTAGTTCTGCATCCGTCTCAGCTTCGTGGTAAACCGCGCCACCGAGCGCCACCTCCATCTCGGTGCCATCGTCGAGCACCGCACCATACGAGATCTTGTTATCGCGAATCAGACGCGCAGGCACCCAGCCTTTGTCTCGGCAATCTGCAAATTCCGCTTCAAAGCGAGCGTTCCATCCTAGGTCGTTCAGTGTCATGTGCGGCCGACTCTAGCGACAACACGGCAAGAGTTAACCACAAAAATCACAGAAAACACAAAACCCTCAACGCAGTTTTTTGAGCTTAGTGGCCCACAAATGCTAATAACGATCCAACCCCTCAAACTCGGCATACAATGCTTTCCACTCGGCATCCAGACTCGTGGTGCAAACTGGTTGCACCGCACGATTATACCAATACTCTGTTTTAACTTCATCGCCTTCCACTCGATGCAGATACGCATGTACCCACGCCGCCTCGGCTGTCACCATATTTTGCACCATCTCGTGCGCACGTTTCCAGTCGCCCTGTTGCTCCGCTTCCAGAGCACTCAAATAAATATTCTTGTCCTGCATTGTGCTCTGATTTGTCTAAGCATCGCTCGATAGCGAGCCCGAAAATAAGACAAAGCCGTCACGGTGGCAGCACCCAAGGGCATAATAAAGCGCCGCGGCTACATCTAATTCACGAGACTATAATCAAACGCCAAAGATACTCCGCAGCAGAATCCAGAAGCTGGACGGCGGGGGCGGTGGTGAACCACCATTACCCTCACTATCACTTTGTTCACTGCCACCCTCCTGACTACCACTAGTAGTTGGCTCGAAGCTTAACTCTAAGCGATAATCTGTAATCGAAGGTCGCTGCTGCACCGCAGCATCGACGGTCTGCGTCAACTGTGCCAGATAATCCTGGCCTGTAGATTCGAGCAGGATCGGCCCGAAATAATAACTCAGACTTTCATGCTCATAGATCACATACCAGCCGCTGTCTAACTCGGCTGGCCCAGACTTGATCTGCCCAGGGAAACGTTGATCAAACCGTGCCTTCGACAAAAATCCTGTATACGAAATCGCGGACTCTTCGATTACGCGAATCTCTGACACGCTCCGCGCAACGCACTCAACAGAACCAATCAATAAGACCAATATCAGCCCCCCAAGAGCGCTCAATTGATTCATAACATATCTGACGTTTGAAAGCTTCATCTTTAGAGCCCTGAAGGTAAATTCGAACCATAGTCGCCACTACCAGTTCCCGTTGCTGGCGTGGAACCACCCGCACCTGCCCCGGAGTTCGGCGTGTTTACTTCAGGCGGCACAGCACCGCTGGTCGATCTTGGCGGTGGTACACTTGCACTCTTGGACTGATTCACCTCTACGGTGCTATTCGACTCTCCGGTAGAGCCAAAACCAAAGTCTTCAAAACTGCGTTCAGTCGGTGCGCCGCCTCCACCTGAACCGCCAGTGCCACCGCTCTCTTCGGGTGGTACTCCCGAGCCGCCTCCACTACCACCACCAGTCGCACCGTCAATCGGCGTGCCGCCTCCACTGCCGCCGCTCGGTGTGGTCGCACCTGACTTAGAACTGGCACTGTCAACCGATTCGCCTCCGCCGACCTGGCCGACATCACCGAAATCGCGACTACCGCCAGGCGATTCGGACGGAGCACCCGTTTTCGAACTCTCGCCCCCAACTGTGTCGCCAGCAGTCACACTAGCAATCTGGCTGAAATCACGCGACTCCGACGAGGCCTCCCCTGCGCCTTCGCCAGCACTCCGCTCTATTTTGCCGCTCGCGCCTTCGCTGCCACTCGCCCTTGACGATTCTACTGGCGGCGGAGGCGTCATGCGTCCGTCAAACAGATCAGGATCTACAGCAGCATAGGTCGCACCGACGCAGATCAACAGACCGGCCGCCCAAGCTAAGCAACTCTGTGTAAATAATGGCAAGCGACGACTCATTGTTTCTCGGTGCAAATCACTTCAATTTCTTTCGAGCTTCGAGTGTCTACTTTAATCTCGATTTCAATCGAGCGATACCCCTTTCGGCTACCCTTCAATTTATAGACATCAGGATACAGCTTTTGATCCTTTTCCTTAAAACGCTCGGGAGCAAATACCCCGATCATGCTCACATAGGTCTTTTTGTCGGATACGACATGCAACTCAACCTGCTGGCTCTGAATTGCCAACTCAACACGAAGTCGCGACTCTTCCTCCATCTGGCTCGGCGGCACATTACTAGGACGACTCGTCATCGCATCATTAAAAAACTTCGCAGCGAGCGGATAGCGTCCTTCCCTCAAATACTTCGCCGCCGAAGTAATATTTTGCGTGTAGCGAATATTTGCGAGGTAAAGGCTCGAAGCCTTCTCGAGTCCAGTGCGGGCTTCCTTCGACTCGGGAGCCAGTGCGACGGCTTCACGATACAACTGACGCGCCCCATCAAAACTCCCAGCTTTCAATGCATTATATCCATCTTCCAGCAATACCTTCAAGCGCGCAGCCTTCGCCTTCACCTTGAGCTCTATGAGCCGCTCGTTCAACTCGGGACTGGGGCGAATCGCAATCGCCGCTTCCAAAGCTGCAACCGCAGCGAGTGAATCGCCCTCGGCTTCGGCCTTAGTCGCGAGCGCCAGAGCCGCCTTAAACTCACGCGCCCGAATCTGCGTATCGATGACTTTACGCTCATTGAGCAAAAATGGGTTATTCGGATGCTTAGCGAGCAATGCCTCCAGTTGAACCAGCGCCTCGTCAAGCTCACCCACATCTTGAAGCACCTTGAGCCCATGGACCTCAGCCGCAATTCCCTCTAATGAACTAACCATCAGCAACCCATCCGATGCAGCCGTATTCGCCGATTCAATTTGTAGCACTTTTTCAAATGCGGATCGAGCTGCGGCTAGGTCCAACTCCGCCAATGCGGCATTCGCCACTTCCAACATTCCACCCACTTGCTGAATCGAACGGCCTTCCAAATCGCCTAGAATCGCGCCAGTCATTTCAAAGCGGTCGACGCTCTCTTTATAATTAGCGGCATTCAAATCACGCAGCCCCTGATTATAGGTCTCCACCGCTTCGCGATAGGTATTCTCAAAGGCAGTCTTCAAATATTCGAGGCGCGTGAGTTCCGCATAAGTCGATTCGTTCAGCGCACGGGCCGTCTCGGCCACTATCAAAGCGCCGAGCTGCGCATCCGCAGCGGCCACCACACTATTATAATATTGCTCGGCTTTTTCGAGTTTCCCTGCCGCTAAAGCGTCACGCGCCGTTTCGGCATCCTTGCTTAGCTCCGCCATAAAATCGAGCGACACATCGCCCTTTCGCAGTGCGGCTGCCAGGTCTTCGCTCAGCAACTTCTCGGCACGTTCCGCGAGTTGACGCAGATCATAGTTTACTGCCTCGCCAGTGATGTCGCTAGTAGGAATCGAAATGTTCGCTCCATTCCCCGCAGCGGAGTCGCCTCCTTTGGAGACCATCAGCACGATGACTGGCAGGACCATCAGCACGATTAAAACGATAGCGACTAGGGCGACT
>Ga0209304_1000870_pt1 | contig 19852 bp, 18 predicted proteins | sample COGITO_mtgs_1004_4_FD_184789 | JGI IMG/M metagenome (GOLD analysis project Ga0209304, IMG submission 184789) | Pelagic marine microbial communities from North Sea - COGITO_mtgs_100423 (SPAdes) (version 2) | ecosystem: Environmental > Aquatic > Marine > Epipelagic ...
CAGAACCAGAACCAGAACCAGAACCAGAACCAGAACCAGAACCAGAACCAGAACCAGAACCAGAACCAGAACCAGAACCAGAACCAGAACCAGAACCAGAACCAGAACCAGAAAAGATTGTACCCGTGAGTGCCCAAGTACAAGCACCGAGCGTTCCACAGACTGTTCACCACAAACCCCGGTATCGTTCGTCTCCTGCGGTAACTTCTGGAGCACCGATATACATCTATATCGTAGTTATCCTCTGTGCTTCGTTACTAGGTATTGGAACAAGTGTCTATTGGTTCACCAGTTCCGCACCCACGCAAACAGCAACAGTACTAAGGATTCCGTCACTTTTCCGTGCTGATGCACAGGTTCCGGTGACACTGCAGCAGAACCGAATTGATATGTTATCCACACTCTTAGATGAGTCATACGCAAATCGTGAAACCGTTCAGATATACCCAACATATGAAAGCACTGAAGGCGTAACCACACCTGCTAACTTACAAGAAATTTTCGCTACACTTGCAATCAGCGCCCCTGGGTCGTTCACACGTAACGTAACAGACATCACGTTTGGTAGTTATGACGGCTCTGAGCCATTCATTGTAATGAAAGTACAAAACTTTGACACTGCCTTTGCAGGTATGCTGCAATGGGAGAATTCCATGAGTGCTGACCTTTCTCCACTTTTTGGAAATCCTGTTTCGCAATCATATGACCCATACGCGCGTACTGACACACAACTGCGATCTGCGTTCTTCCGTGACACTGTTGTTGCAAACAAGAGTGCTCGTGTACTGGTAGACACACAAAATTCAGAGCGAATTGTATATTCATTTGTTCAGCCAAATATCATTGTAATCACACCTACCGTTGGCACCTTAGGAACCATCATGCCACTGATGACCCAATAGGGATCAGTGCGGTATACTAAGAAGATGAATGATTCAACACAATACAAAACAACACTTGAAGCACAACGCACTCATTTAACTTCTGAACTTTCATCATTAGGAATACCAAATCCGAGTGTTCCTGGAGATTGGATTGCGACCCCAGGAGATCCAGTAGATGCCGAAGCAGATGAAAATATTGCTGCTGACAGAAGTGAGGACTGGCAGGAACAAAGAGGGACACTTGCAACACTCGAGACTCGACTCAGTAACATTACGCGCGCACTAAAAAAAATTGAAGGAGGAACATTTGGTTCCTGTGAAATTTGTAACGCAGCTATCTCAGAAGAACGCCTCCATATAAATCCTTCCGCGCGTACGTGTAAAGAACACATTAATGACGAGGCTCAACTGCCACTGTAATATTTTATGGCAGTTGCACTTACACATACCGCACAAGGCGCAGTCACCGGTGGCACGGTGGTAACTATTGAAGCAGACCTTTCACGAGGTCTGCATTCTTTTTCAATTGTCGGACTTCCCGGCAAAGCGATCGAGGAAGCGAAAGACCGCGTCAGTTCCGCAATAAAAAATTCTGGCTTCTCATCACCCAAAAGCAAGAACCATAAGATTGTAATTTCTTTAGCACCTGCGGACATTAAAAAAGAAGGACCTCTTTTTGATCTTCCGATTGCAATGGCATACCTCATCGCAGCTGAAGAAGTTACCGCTGACTCAGCAAAAAGAATGTACGTCGGAGAGCTTTCACTCAACGGAGAACTTCGTCCCGTACGAGGTGTTCTTCCGATTGTACAGACAGCACAGTCACATGGTTTTAATGAAATAATTGTTCCAAAAGGAAACGCCCAGGAGGCTGCACTGGTAGATGGTATTAATGTTTTCCCTGCAGACACATTGCAAGAAGTGATTGCACACGTAACCACTAATGAAGAAAAGAAGTCTTTACTTACTGCACAAGAGCTCACGCACATGTCTGAACAATGGACCGATGGACTCACGCGGATGGAAGACATCAAAGGGCAAGAGAGTGCCAAGCGCGGATTACTTATTGCAGCTGCAGGCCGCCACAACGTCATCATGGTCGGACCACCAGGAACAGGGAAGACCATGCTTGCCCGAGCATTCCAAGGAATACTTCCGCCCCTCTCACGCGAAGAAGCTCTTGAAGTCACTGCGATACATTCTGTTGCCGGAGAACTGACTAATGAAGTTTCAGCACAACCACCATTTCGTGCGCCACATCATACCGCGAGCCATACATCGCTTGTTGGTGGTGGTACACATCCAAAACCAGGAGAAGTAACCCTTGCACACAAAGGTGTGTTATTTGTTGACGAGTTTCCCGAATTCGAACGTAGGAGCATCGACGCACTTCGTCAACCGCTCGAAGACCGAATTGTATCTATCTCACGAGTACAAGGTACTGCATTATTTCCTGCAGACTTCATCCTCATCGCTGCAATGAATCCGTATCGCGGCAGTGAAGACGGAACAACAGATCTTGCGGGGGCAATGCGCGACACCTACAAAGGGAAAATCTCGGGACCGATCCTCGACCGTATCGATCTTTGGCTTGAGGTGCCCCATGTCGATTACGACACACTCACGGGCGCCCACACAAAAGACGGAGAGACAGATACTTCACGGACGCAGATTCAAAATGCACGGGCCAAGATGCTCGCACGACTGAACACCCGTGGAGTCCGCACCAATGCAGAAATGTCTGCGCGTGACATCGACGAGACTATCACTATTAGTGCTGAAGTGGAAGAAATCCTTCGCACTTCCTCAGAAAAATTAAACCTCTCACCGCGCGGTTATCATCGCGTAATTAAAGTTTCCAGGACCATCGCTGACCTCGATGACTCGGAACATATCCTCCCACAACATGTCTATGAAGCTTTGCAGTATAGGGTAAAGATGTAGTATATTACATAGAGTTGAACAATTCAGTAGGGAGAGCTCCATGACTAAGTGGAAAACAGCCCGAAAGGGAAACTTTGATGGTCATCCTGTGAACTATGTTTCATCAGAAGAAATCAATGCAAGATTTGCAGGTGGCTGGAAACTATTCAAGTTTCTCACCACATGGAGATTTAATGAAATTAAACTCCACATAGCACGCAAGAAAAAGTGAGGAAACACAATGAATATCTATACCAACGCATTTCGCTTTTTACTTACCAGACAAGCAATCCGTGAGCGTATGCGGAAAGCTTTACAAATTCGCTGGCTCTAGAGCAAATCACGGTGACCCCTTGGGTCGCCGTTTTATTTTGACAATCGACGGGGAGTATTAACTGGTAGGTATGTAAAAATGTCACCATTCACTTCTGGCACGCTCGAGCTGTGCGGTATACCAGGAATTTTCAGCAAGTTTTTTGAAATATTCGCGCGCAAGTTGCTGCCCTGCCTGACTATCACTTCTATAGTGAACACCAGCTATCTCACGATTGTAAGCGATGCGCTCAGCGCTTTTAAGATAATTTTCTTCATTTTCGGGATCTAATTGCGAAAAAATAAGCGCTAGGAAATAAGATTCAGTCGCATGACCACTCGGATAGGATGGATGCCCTGGAACCTCAATACTTGTTGAAAGGGTAGGATCAAGGAAACTTGGACGTACACGATCGAATGATGCCTTCTGTCGAATGATATGCCCAAGTAACTCATGGTGCGTTTTTTCAACCAAAACTTTGGTCATAGGTTTATTTTTGAGTAAATCAAAATAACTAATTCCATTATATTTTTCATTTCCTGCATAAATTTCCGATTCAATTTGTTTTTGTTTCTCCGGTGTTCTTTGGGCTATCAGTTCATGCAACGCTTTAATTTCTTGCTTTGTCTCATTAGAGGTGTTGTCTGGATATGGTGGGAGAATAATCTCATCAGAGATAAGTGAGGATTTATATAATTGAATGTACACAATTGAAGGATCCCAGCTTTGAGTATTAGTAAAATGCAATGATTGCTGCCATTGAGTAAGTTGTTGATATTCTAAAAATTGCTGCCCACCTAATACAGTGGCAACAGAAACGGCAACACCTAAAATAAAAACTTTGAGTTGTTTACGATTCATATAGAAAGTATAACTTAAGACAACATATGATGCCGAACTATGAAACCATTAAAAACTTTTATTTTACTGTCTGCGTAACGATTTCAGGTATACAGAGAAGGGTACTCATCATATAAAATTTCAAACAATCTAAAGGTAAATAAATCCACCAGGAAGAAATTATTTTTTAGTGTGCAGTGTGCGGAGACAACAAAAAAGTCGCGAGGTGTACTTACTGTACATTGAGCGACTTTTTTGTGCAGGAGACAAAGCGATGTGCTTAAAAAGGATTTCTTCCTCCTCGCACCTCAAAGTGTAGATGCGTCCCTGTACTCTTTCCCGTGCTACCCATACCTCCAATGACTTGCCCTTGCGATACATATGCGCCAACACCGACACTATTACTACTCAGGTGAGCGTACAAAGTCTGCGTTCCATTATTGTGTCGGATCACAATATACTGACCATATCCGCCATTCCATCCACCTGCTTTAGAGATTATAACCTCTCCAGCAGCTGCAGCTCGAATTGCAGAACCATGTCCAGCAGCCAGATCGACACCATTATACCCATGCACTCCCTGTGTTCGTGTTGAACCTGGTGCAGGATGTGAGAAACCTCCTCCACTAGAAGCTCCTGTTGATTTGGTTGGTGCTGCGTATGCTACTGACTTACGTGTATGCATTTCACCACCCGGAATCATAAGTTCATCACCAACCGAAAGCTGGTCCGCAGAAGCGAGGTTGTTGTATTCTAAAACTTCATCGTAATCTGCATCGTATTTCTTCAAAATTGCACCAAATGTTTCACCCGAGGCAACCGTATGTTGCACTCCCACAATAGGAAGAATCACGAGTGTATCTCCTGGTTGAATACTTGCTGCTGAACGTAAATCATTTGCCCATAAGATTGTATTTGTGGTCACACCGTACATTTCAGCAATCTGTGATAGTGCATCACCTTCTCGAACAACATATACACTAATTTCACCTCCACCTGTTCCAGACTGTGCGATATCGTCAGCACCTACTGGACCGGTAGACACAAGCATTCCTTCTTCTACCGTTACATCACCTCCTCCAATCGCTGTCTGAGGGTCTGGATTAACTCGTGCACTTAGTAAAGGGGTATATTGTGCTGACTGGTCTGCCATCTCACTGGTTTGTTCCTGCACTGCTTCTTCTGTCCATAATGACGCCAGGGAAGAGAAAACACCCGCATGTACTGACAAGGGGATGAGTATAATAGCCAACAAAGGAATAAATTCAGTTGCCAGAAGAGTAGCGCGTGTTGAAACGCGTGTACTTATATATGTATCCTGATCTGTACGTCCGTTATGACGATGCGTACTTGAGGGATCAGAATCTTGTATGGTCTGTTTAATACGTTTTTGGTTATGGTCTCACCGCCTTGTTGCATCCATTACAGAAATATCTTCCAGATAAAAAAGAGCGTAAACGCTCCCATTTGTTCGTATACCTTTTGGTATGTGCATAATCATACTAAATTGCTATATGTGGTCAATTGACGTATTGCACTTTTCCTATCTGGTGAAATTGACGCCACTAGAGCCCTAATATAGGGACTTTTTTGGTGGTTGACAGTAACTGCATTTTATAGCTTAATTTTACTGTGGTCTAATTATATTCATTTATTCGTGGTTCGTTTTTTGCATGGTATAGTTACGGACAATTATGGAAAACCAAGCACATCTGGAGGGTTTAAACGCGCCACAAAAAGAAGCAGTAACGACTACCGAAGGACCACTCATGGTCCTCGCAGGAGCAGGATCTGGAAAAACACGAGTAATCACACACCGCATCGTACACCTGATACTCAATGGTGTTGCACCGCACAATATTCTTGCAGTAACCTTTACGAATAAGGCTGCGAAAGAAATGCGCGAGCGAGTACATGCACTCATTAACGAACATGCTTCAGCAGAGCGTGCTGGTTTTGACTCTCTTCCGACCGTGACAACCTTCCACGCATTGGGCGTGCGCATCTTGCGGGAACATCATGAAACACTCAATCTACGACGACATTTCACCATTTATGACCGAAGCGACAGTAATCGCGCTATTAAAAAAGCAATCGAGTCTGCGGGCTACACCACAAAGCAATTTGAGCCCCGTAAAATGCTTTCGATGATTTCTCGAGCAAAGGGGGATGCAATCTCTCGTGCACAGTATCTTGAGGATGCGTCTTCGTTCCCTGAAAAGGTATGCGCAGAAGTCTGGGCACACTATGACAAAACCATGGTTGCAGAACATGCACTTGATTTTGATGACCTTCTTTTTAAGACCCTGTATCTTTTGGAAAAATACCCGGTGGTGTTGGAAACACTGCAAAATCGATACAAGTATATTCATGTTGACGAGTATCAAGATACCAACAAGGTTCAGTTTGCAATTGCCAAGCTTCTTGCAGGGAAAGCTACCAATATCTGTGTTGTAGGGGATGTTGACCAGAATATTTATTCGTGGAGAGGGGCTGACATAAAAAATGTACTGCAGTTTGAAAATAATTTCCCTGGGGCACAGACGGTCTTTCTTGAAGAAAACTACCGCTCAACAGGTACCATTATTGCTGCGTCTAACAGCATCATCGAGAAAAACAACAACCGAATCCCTAAAACAGTATTCACCTCAAATACCGAAGGGGAGAAAATTACACTATATGCAGCGCACACAGGACCAGATGAAGCTGAGTACATCGTAATGACCATCAAATCACTAATTGCTGACGGCGCATCCCCTTCTTCATTCGCAGTACTGTACCGAACTAATTTCCAGTCACGAGTGCTTGAGGAAGCATTCTTAAACTTCTCGGTGCCATACCAATTGTTGGGCACAAAATTCTTTGAACGAAAAGAAGTGAAGGATGTACTTTCATACCTGCGGCTCGCACTAAACCCAGGAAGTACCGCTGATATTGCGCGTATTGTAAATGTACCAACGCGAGGTATTGGGAAGGTAACTATGCTTAAGATGATCGAGGGGCAACGTGACCAAATTAAGGGAGCAACACTCGAGAAAGTTGAACGATTTGAACAGATGATGCGGGATATTGGAGATCACGCACGAACGGAAAAAATTTCTGAGACACTTCGCTTCATCATCAAACGAACCGGTATTGAAGCTGACTTAAAAAAACATGGTACCGAAGATGACCTTGAACGACTGGAAAACCTCCAAGAGCTTGTCACCCTCGCTATCCGTTATGATGAACTAAACGCAGAAGAAGGAGTTGAAGCGTTACTTGAAAATGCTGCACTGCAAAGTGACCAAGACGAACTCCAATCAAAAGAAGAGAGTGACGCGGTGCGGCTGATGACTATCCATGCTTCAAAAGGACTCGAGTTTCCCTATGTGTTTATAACTGGATTAGAGGAAGGTTTATTCCCGCACGAACGCTTAGATACGCAAGGGGTAGATCATGAAGAAGAGCGAAGACTTTTCTATGTTGCGCTTACTCGTGCAGAAAAGAAAATATTTCTCACCTACGCACACGTACGCATGATATTCGGTCAGCAACGAGTAAACGTTCCTTCGTCATTTTTAAACGACATAAAAAGTGAACACGTTGAAGCCGAAACTTCCCTCAGTGGAGGAGGGAGTGATAACTCAGGCTATGAAACAACCGTTTTTCTAGACTAAGCATACTCATAAAAATAAACGGCACACACAGTGTGCCGTTTATTTTTATGTACCCATGCTCATAGCCCGCCTTTTATTAAGACGTGATATCGGCACAAAATATATACCCCTCCACTATCGCGGTTAACCGCGATAGTGGAGGGGTTGCGTTCAAGTGCCTTATCTATCTAAAAACTTCCAGCGATCTTTATCATTGTAGCTTGGCATACCAAGTCGAAGGAGTACATCCATTGTTTCCCAAAATTTTTTACTATCAAAATTCTTCTTACGTGTCGCTCCCACTAAAATATCAAATTCACCTTTCAAGAATTTTTCTTTAAGGCTACGAACAGTTGAATCACTTACATGTAATGCTTTACCAATAGAATATGATGAGTGTTCTTGTGAAATCATTAAAATAATTGCCAAGCGTTTGATGAACATTATCTTTTCTGTATCAGTAAATAATGATTCAAAAAGACAAGCCATTCGATTGTGATCAGCTCCTGTAAAAAGAGTACTAAATTGAAGAAATAACTGTTGCCGCGTTTTGTCATCAAGTTTATTTTTCGAAACGTTTGTCATGCTTCAATGCTAGCACACTATCGCGGTTAACCGCGATAGTGATGGTAAACTTTTAATATTCGTGCCTAAAGTATCTCGCGCTTATCTGAATTTGATGTTTATATATTGATGTTTGTAAACTCATCAGAGATGAATTGTCGGCTGTAGATTAAGTTGCATTACAGGGCGCTCTTGCGTAGAGTAACGATACTTATATATGAGTGATATCAAAAAAATCTTTGCGAAAAAATCTCTTGGTCAGCATTTCCTGACAAGTCCTGTGGTACCTACTTGGATGTGTGATGCCGCAGAACTTACCCCAGACGATGTTGTGGTTGAAATTGGTCCTGGCACAGGAGTACTCACCAAGGAAATTCTTGCACGAGGTGCAACTGTGATTGCACTTGAGGCTGATACACGTGCTCTTGAGGCACTTGAAAGTACGTTTGCCGAAGAGATTACAAAAGGCAAACTCATCTTGCAACATACAGATGTACGATCACTCGACCTACACACCCTACCCTTAATCACGACACAGCCATTTAAAGTGGTGGCAAATATTCCATACTATCTCTCGGGGTTATTGTTTCGCATGTTCTTAGAATCATCTATCCAGCCGACTGATTTGGTGTATCTTGTGCAGAAAGAAGTGGCCAAACGAATCGTAACCGACTTAAAAAGGGGAGAGAAAGAGTCTCTCTTATCTCTTTCGGTCAAGGCATACGGCACACCTCAGTATGTGAAAACAGTTACTCGGGGACATTTCACACCACCTCCAAAAGTGGACTCCGGTGTTATCGCGATACGAAACATAACTAAGGATAATTTCATAGATATCGAAGAATCCTTATTTTTCAACATATTACACATAGGTTTCGGCCAAAAACGGAAGCAGCTACTGGGAAATCTATCAAAACACTACGACAGGGAAGTACTTACCCACATCTTTTCCACACTCGATATACCTGTTTCCACGCGAGCAGAGGATGTACCACTTGCAAAGTGGCTTACCTTAACGGCACACCTTGCACTCCACAGCTAATCCCCAACTTATACACATATAATACAAGTTCTGCCAGAAGGTTAACCACACCTTTGTCATAGAGCATACAGAACATTCCTGCATCGCTGGTATACTAATTGTGTATACATATATATGTCTAGGGAGCAGAAAAGGATTACCATTGCCATACTTATTGCAGCTGCGGTTATCGCGGTAGTTTTAGTACTTCGCACAGAAACCAAGGACGCTACACCTGAAGTCAACTCAGCACCAACAGTCGTGCAGGCCCCGGAACGCTCTGCAATAGCTATTACAGATAAAAACGGGGACGGGGTGCCAGACTGGCAAGAGGCCCTGGTTACCGTTTCCCCTCTAGAGCTCTCTGAAGAAAGCTCTGATTATACCCCTCCAGAGACACTTACCGATCAATTTGCAATTGATTTATTTGAAAATATGGTCCGTTCCAAGAATAACGAACTTTTTGGAAGCACCCCTGAAGAAATCGCCATACAGGGTTTTGAGGGACTTGCTTCATATGCGACTGATGAACTACTTACCACAAAAGATATTATTGTCTCAAGTGATAATTCGCCGGAGGCACTTACCAACTACGGTGAAGAAGTAATTGCCATCATCAATAGATATCCAGGGGAGAACACAGAGCCAGGAATAGTCATACTTGAACGAGCACTCCAAAACCAAGACGCTGAGGAACTCATTGTGCTCGATGAACATATCTATCTTTACACTAAAATCTTTGAAGAGACAAAAATGCTTGCAGCCCCATCGGCGGCAACGCAAGAACACCTCGACTTAGTTAATACTTACCAAGCGATTATTTTTGATTTAACGGCAATGCGGAATGCATTCGCAGACCCGGCAATGGCCCTCGTACGGATGAAGCGCTACCAAGATGACGCCACTGCCTTCAATCTAGCACTAGAAAATCTCTATATAAAGTTACTTGACCGTGGTGCAACATGGACTGATTCCGTTGTCAGAATAGGTACTAATTAAAATAATCAACAGTATATGTTATTCCATTTGTGTAAAAAAATTCAAAAAGGCATCACTACGGGACTTATTCTCAGTTTGTTTGTAGGTCTTTTTGCCTTTGCACCAATTACACCAGACGGTAAGGTGCCGAAAGCAGAAGCGCTTTTACGTGGTGGTAGTGGATGTACAGGCTGTCTACCAGTACTTAAATCTCAGCTCGCACAGGACTTACTTAATACCGGTTCCAACGCTATCACCGCGGGTATTCAGCAATCACTCTTTATAAAGGAGTGGACGATGGATGGGGTGTTTAATGGTTTAGCGAAGCTCATGATCAAGAGCATGACCATAAGTATAGTAAACTGGATTAATAGCGGATTCCAGGGGAAACCAGCATTCTTGCAAGATCTGAAGCAGTACGTACTTGATAGAGCCGACAAGATTGCGGGGGACTTTATCTACAATGACCCAAGTTTGAGCTTTCTCTGTAGTCCGTTCCAGCTTGATGTAAAAATTGCACTCGCAACTTCATACCAGCAAGAAGCCCATGGTGGATTCGATTCACAATGTACCCTCAGTGAAGTCACTGAAAATGTCGAAGGATTTTTAAGTGGTTCCTTTAGCGAAGGAGGTTGGCAAAGCTGGTTTGAAGTGACTCAGAATCCCGTCAATACCCCCACAGGCGCATTTCTTGCTGCGGAGGCTGAGATGTACGCACGAATCGTAGATGATCAGGGACGTGCGATAAAAGAACTCGACTGGGGTGAAGGGTTCTTATCATTTAAAGTCTGTGCTGATACAGAAAATCAAAAAGGTTGTGATATCACTACCCCTGGTACCGTGATTGCGAACCAGATCAACAAATCTCTTGGGGCAGGACAAGATGCTCTTATTGAGGCAGATGAGGTAAACGAGGTAATTGGAGCACTCCTTGGCCAACTTGCACAAAAAGCAATTACGGGGCTTGGGGGACTGTTCGGTCTTTCTGACAGTAGCTACAGCTACGATAGTAGCACTGGCGATTTTAGTACTACAAGCCCTGGCACCACATACCTTGACCAACTCGAGGACGAAAGTACTTTTGCTGAAGGGATTGATGACCCCTTTGAGCCAGTTATTCAAAGGCTCAGTAATCGAAGCGGCTTACTTTTAAACACCATAAACGAAATAGACGAAATAGAACAAGAACTCATTCTTCTCAAGGCAAGAAAATGGCCTGACGTAGACTGCCCCATGATAGAAGAATTGGAAATGCCTGAAACACTTATTGATCTACGTGAAAATTCAAACACAGACAGATTACAACACATAGCTGATAGAGCTACGCTTTCAGGAAAACAAACAATCTACCTACAATCACGCACTGACAGAAATGCGCAGAAAGAACTCAAAGATGCAGTGGAAGAATTGAACTACCTACGAGGTATCGACCGACTCATAAGCGAGCAGGCTGAAAAGGATTACAAAAACAATCATAAGCCAGAAGACGATGCTGAAATTGCTGCATTTGCGGGAGCAGTGAAGACAGCTGAAGTTGAATGTATCGCATTCGAAATTGACAACATACGGGAGGAGGAAGAGGGAAGCCCTAGTCGTTAATTTATAAAGGCCAAAACAACAAACGGCACGCACCGCGTGCCGTTTATTGTTTTCACACACCCGTTCCTGCTGTCAATATGGTGACAAAGCACGTTCTTGAAAGAGATTTCACGGTATAATAAGAAGGATATGGGTATGTCTGTGCATTTAAGCAAGCACTTCTTTTTAAGGTTATTCATGCTTTTTGCATGCATTTTGTTTATTACCACAGCATTCCCTCAAAAGACTCATGCGATTGACAGTGACTTGGATGTTGGGAGTACAGCATGGCAGACGCAGAATAGAATAAACAGTTCAGATGCCTTTTTTCAAGCTGAGTGGGATAATAACGTAAGAGCAATAGAGAGGGCAAGGCTCGAAAGTGACCTTGATATTGCTGCAGATAAAAGAGATTACGCGGAATTTCTCAATGGCTCTGCCCCAGAAGATACTACTCCTATTAATATAAATAATTACGTCCCTCCAAGTGCAACGGAAAGCTTTATATATAACACAACGGTTTCTATTGGTGGGTGGTTCGTGAGCTGGGGAGGGAGTCTCTTTGACCTCGCGGTAACCAAAGTGGTCCTTGAGATGGGGTGCTGGTTCGTTGCAGACGGTGGTGCTGGATGTGAGGGTGTTGCAGCCAAGGGGGCTATTGGGGGCGTTGTAAACGAACTATGGGTAGTCATTCGTGACTTATTTAACATCGCATTTATTTTCAGTCTCGTGTACATAGGGCTGCGCACCATTCTCAATTCGGAAGACTCCGGGACACAAAAGGCCCTTGGGATGCTCATCGCAGCAGCACTTTTAATTAACTTCAGTCTCTACATTACCAAGGTCATTGTAGATATCTCAAACTACACCGCTGTTTCAATTCACTCAGTTTCTACTCAGGGTATTAGTAATATATATTCATTAAAGGTATCCAGAGTGGGAGACGATGGAGGTTCCGAAACAATCGTTGATAATGTAACTGGAAAAGATAGTTTATCGGGGGCATTCATGGAGACGCTGCGTATATCAAGTTTCTTTGAAGACCAAATTGGATTGGGGCAAGTGGTACTGTTTTCTGTCATCGCTTTATTCTTCTTAGTGATTCTTGGAATCGTATTTGTGTATGGCGCATTCATGCTCGTTATGCGCTTTATCGCGCTAATCATTTTTATGATTTTCTCACCTGTTATGTTCTTAGGCTGGATACTCCCGCATTTTAAAACATATTCTACACAGTGGTGGAGTAAGTTTATTTCATACGCCTTTTTTGCGCCTGCATACATCTTTATGTTGTATCTTGCGTTGTACACACTTACGCAACTTAAGGATAGCTTTAAGGGTAACTATAGTAGTGCCGTGACCAATGGTGGGTCAGTTGAGAGTTTCTCAGTATTTTTATTCTATGCCATTGGAATTGGATTTTTAGTCGCTGCGGTAAAAGTCGCTGACTTAATGGGCATCCACGGCTCACAGGCGGCTATGGCCGCAGTTAAAGGGGTGAAGAATAAATCACTCGGTGCCACGAAGTGGGCAGGGGGGTATGGCGCGAATCATTTGGGGGGAATAGGAGGGAGGAAACTTCAAGAGTGGTCAGAAGCACGTGAGGCCAGGACAGGTAAATCTGGTGTAAGATCTAGAATATTACGCGCGACTGGGGAAAACCTTCAAAACAGAAAAATTGGAGGGGCTCCTTCTTACAAAGATACTAGAGATGCTGTAAAAACAAGTAATACTCGCGCTGCACGAGCAGGGGCGGTACGTAACTTTAGTGAAACACTCGCCACCACCGACATTGCAGCAAAACAAAAAGCATTTGCTGACATGACAGATGCACAGCTTATTGATATCGCAAAAACAAATGAGGGACGAACGCGTATAAAAGACAATGCACATATGCTTTCTTCGAGCCAAATGCAGGCAATCGCTAAAAGTGAAGACATTAATGATACTGACACAAGTGCAATTGCTGGAGCACATCAAACTGAGACTAAAGCACATGTTCAGAAAAGTACTGTGGCTGGAGGCGTCGGGGGAATACACAAGGCAAGTACTGATCAGCTAAATGCAATTGGCTTTGATAATCTTAATACTGAGGATAACGCCATTAACCTTACCAATGAAAAAATTGATAAGATGAAAATTGTTGATGAACATAAGAGACAGCTTAAAGATACTCGAAAAGAGGCGTTGAAAAAGGTAGTACATACAAACACTCCTATAGGCGTTGTAACCATTGACTCTCTTGCAAAATTATCTCCTTCAAAAATTGCCGAACTGCCAGATGATATTTTTTACTCAGCCACACCAGCTGCTGCTCCCCATGTTAAATCTTTCGTATCAAAGTTAAGCTTTAACACACTAGAAGAGCTCGGGAGGAAAAAGGATAGTGCTGTCACTCAACAAATGCGTTCTATCTTAAGCTCAGTTGCAAGCAGTACAGCTGCACCAGGTACTCATGAGCTTGAACTCCATAACTGGCTCACAACTGACCGTATAGGTGTAAAGTTTGGTAAATAGCAAGCATAAATACTATGAATGACGATAAACGTACAAAAAAATATGAACAACTTCCTATTACACTAAGGAGTTTATACAGTTCCCCAGAAGCTGCCGCGACCAATAGAAAGATAATTGAAAAGTATTCAATACCAAAAGAGCGTATTGATGACTTTCTTGAGGTAACGGGGGATGTTATTCTCGGTCTCAATAGTACTTCGCAACTACCTGATTTATTACAGACAAAAGTTGGTTTAAGTACTGGCGATGCGTACCGAATAGTTGGAGAATTTGCTGAAATTATAAATCCCATCATGGAGCGTGAAAAAGGGCAATTCGATGAAATCAAGGAGCTTGAAGAGGTAGAAAGACTCTTTGATCACGGACCTCAACCTCAACCTCAACCTCAACCTCAACCTCAACCTCAACCTCAACCTCAACCTCAACCTCAACCTCAACCTCAACCTCAACCTCAACCTCAACCTCAACCTCAACCTCAACCTCAACCTCAACCTCAACCTCAACCTCAACCTCAACCTCAACCTCAACCTCAACCTCAACCTCAACCTCAACCTCAACCAGTGGAGCATACACCGCTTGAAACATACCAAGAAACGACACCATTGATGCGCACCGCAGAAGGTGATATGAGTAAGATACACGGCTACGGCGCGTATCGTGATCAACACCCCGAAGATCCCGCGGTAACCCAACACACTGAAGAAATCATCCGCAGTGCATCACAAGACAGTCTCCTTAAAAAAACCCCACTTACAGAAAAGCCAAACTACGGGGAGTAGAAGTAAAAAGACTAAGGAATAGATTCCTCAGTCTTTTTCTATTATGGGCATAGGTAAGCAGCGTACCACGTATACAATGTATAATACATGTATGCGATTTGAAGTTCCCCAATTTATTGAGATTGAAGATAAAATTTTTGGCCCTTTTACCTGGAGGCAATTTGTCTATATATGTGGTGGGGCAGGAGTTGGAATCATTCTGTTTCTTGTTGCTCCAATTATTATCTTCGGTCTTATCGGTATCCCTGCTGCAGGACTTGGCTTCCTCTTGGCATTCTACCCCGTAAACAACAGGCCTTTTTCAATCTTTCTTGAATCCGTACTTTCATTTTATAAATCTGACCACATGTATCACTGGAGAAAAAAGAATGCCAACGTATATCGTGCCGAGAGCCATGTTTCTGAAGCCCCACCAGTAAATCATGTCCTCCACAAAAAAGAAGGAAGTATTAGCTCACTTGCACGACAACTCGAACTCAACGCCCTACAAAAAACTGAATAACATCATGGCAAACACAAAGAAAACAACACAAGACTTCGTCCCTATTCGCGACATTAAACAAAATGTAGTGATTCTTAAAAATGGAAAAATGTGCAGTATCCTTCTTGCGTCTTCAATCAACTTTGCACTGAAATCAATGGATGAACAGAAGGCAATTTTGAGTCAATTCCAATCCTTCCTTAATACTCTAGATTTTTCAATTCAATTCTATATCCAGTCACGACGCTTGGACATCGAGCCCTATCTCGACCAATTACGTGGTCGCGAAGCTGCCCAAGATAACGACCTTATGAGAATTCAACTCCGGGAATACATCGGCTTTATTAAAACATTTGTAACCGAAGTCGACATCATGAGTAAAAACTTTTTTATTGTTGTGCCCTATACACCACTTTCGCTCGACATTGGTTCAAATATTGGTTCGATGTTTAACCAGAATAAAGCAGTAAATATCGATGATTCAAAATTTGAAGAATACCGTCTCCAGCTGGAACAACGTACCACACTTGTTGAACAAGGACTTAACCGCATCGGTGTGCGAACCATCACACTAGCTGATGAAGCATTGGTAGAAATGTACTATCACATCTTCAACCCTGCAGAAATTAGCGGGTCAGCACCAAATCCAAACCAAACACTTTAAACAGGTCTGCAATTTCTGCATTGCACATAAAGCACTAACCTGCGAAAATAACATTATCTATGAGTCTACTTGATTTCCTACAACCTAAAAAACAAAGCACCCTTACTTCAGACGTGTCAGACCTCTCTGAGGTAAGCGACTCTTTAATGACGCTCGAAGATGTGGTGGCACCATCGGGTATAGAAATAGGGAAAGACAGCATCAATATTAGTGGTACGTATGCACGCACCTACTTCACCATCTCCTACCCACGGTACCTCAATGACGGTTGGCTTGAACCAATCCTTAATATGGAAAAAGAGCTTGATGTTTCTATCTTCATTCACCCAATTGATACCGCCGACACTCTTAAGAAATTCCAGAAAAAGGTTGCTGAGGTGCAAAGCCAGATAAACATGCGCGCTGAAAGCGGCATGGTGCGAGACCCACAGCTAGAAGCTGCGTACCGCAACCTTGAAGACCTCCGAGACAAACTCCAACAAGCAGAGGAAAAACTTTTTGATGTCGGCTTGTACATGACGGTATACAGTGACGATCAAACGGCATTGAGTAAAACTGAAAATGAAATCAAAAACATTCTTGATTCGCGACTCATTTACGTAAAACCCGCGCTATTCCAACAGGAGCAGGGGATTAAGAGTGTGCTTCCTTTCATGGATGACCAACTCATGGTCCACAGCAAGTTCAACTCATCACCGCTTTCGAGCTTTTTCCCGTTCACTTCTTTTGACCTCACTTCAGACACGGGAATTCTGTATGGAATCAATCGACACAACTCATCACTGGTACTGTTTGACCGATACCAACTAACCAACTACAACTCAGTAACCTTCGCAACCTCTGGAGCAGGTAAGTCATACACTACAAAACTCGAGATCCTTCGGTCGCTTATGTTTGGTACTGAAGTGATTGTAATCGATCCTGAGCGTGAGTATGAATATCTCGCAGAAGCTACGGGTGGACGTTTTTTCAATATTTCACTTTCATCTTCACACCACATCAATCCATTTGACCTTCCAAAGCCTCAGTCAGACGAAAATCCGGAAGATGTATTACGCTCACAAATTATTGAACTCATCGGTCTGTTCCGACTGATGCTTGGTGGACTCTCTGCTGAGGAAGAAACGATCATCGACCATGCGATTGTTGAAACGTATGCACTAAAAGACATCACCGGAAACGCTGACTTTAGCAACCTGCAAGCACCGTTACTATCAGACTTCGAAATGGTACTTGCAGGTATGGAGGGGAGTGGGTCACTCATTTCTCGTATTCAGAAATTCACTTCTGGTACATGGTCTGGTTTCATGAACAAGCCCACCAATGTCGACATCAACCAGAAGTTTGTAGTGTTTTCACTCCGAGACATGGAAGATGAACTCAAGACGGTTGCGATGTACATCATTACGCACCACATCTGGGGGGCAATCCGCCGAAGACTTACGAAGCGACTACTCGTCATTGATGAGGCATGGTGGATGATGAAGAGTGAAGACACTGCATCATTCCTTTTCATGCTCGCAAAACGTGGACGTAAATACTATCTTGGTCTCTCAACCATTACCCAGGATGTAGATGACTTTTTACGCTCACCATATGGAGTCCCGATGATTACCAACTCGTCGCTGCAGCTGCTTATGAAGCAGTCACCGACTGCAATTGATAACATCCAAAACACGTTCAACCTCACTGACGAAGAAAAATTCCTTCTACTTGAATCGAGTGTTGGGGAGGGGATTTTCTTTGCAGGACTTAAGCATGTGGCAATCAAGGTTATCGCTTCATATACAGAAGACCAGATCATTACCTCAGACCCTTCACAGATTCTCCAAATTAAAAAAGCACGCGAAGAACTTCGTGACTCTCAAGAATAAACATGGGAAGACCGCAACCAATTCATGAATCTGTAAAGTCGTCTTACAAAACAGGCGAGTTTGATAGGCGTAAAGAAAGAAATAAACAAAAACAATTAGACAGGAAAAGGAGGAATGAAAATGCACATACCCGGCTCGTCCCTGATGCTCAAACAATGCCAATATCGAGGCACCAACAATTAATAGAGAGACAAAATGCATATCGCAGAAAAGCTACAGCAGGGAAAAAGAAATTAGAGAGAATACCGTTTGTAAATCTCTCGGGACATAGTAAGAAAAGATATATAAAGGCGCTCATGAAAGGGGGGATGATCGCCTCTTCACTATCTATTCCGGTAATATTTCAAATTTTTATTGCCCTATTAACATTGTTTTTATGGGGTGTGGGAACTAAGCTGTATTGGGCAAAAAAACTCCTTCCCGTCGAAGAATTATATGCATTCTGCTGGGTTGTACTAATTTTATTAGGCATACTCTTTATGGGATACGCTGCAATCATGTTTACCATTAGTAGGGTTAACATTTTCAAACCCTCACTTATCGTTGGGTTTGCTGTTTGTCTTGCTGGACACTGGGCACCAGTGCTATTTGTATTCCCCTGGGTGTATGTCTGGATTGTATTGGTCATACAAAGCCAGAAGTAGCCCTGGGTATAAACATCATCAACCTCCAAGGAAAAGACTCCGTGCTATTCTTATATATATGAAACGAACTTATACTGTATTTCTATTTGTGTTTCTTTTCGCATGTTCACTGAGTCCTCAAATGGCACATGCGCAGTTAGAAAATGCTGCCGTGCAAGGTTCCGTCCTGGTTCCCTCACCACAGTTTCCTGAACCAGGGGAACAGGTGACACTATCTATTGACGATTACACTATCAACACAAACGGTGCAAAAATTACCTGGTTTGTTGATGGTGAATATATTGAGTCCCAAGACAATAATCGAGGAATTGTTGTGACTGCAGGTACACTTGGCACTACAAAAACCGTGACCGCCATCACCACACTACCGAGCGGTGCCCGATTAACCGCGAGCTATACCCTTACACCTATGCGTGTGGATATGCTCATTGAAGCTGATACACTCACTCCCGCCTTTTACAAAGGACGCGCACTTCCAAGTAGTGGTAGTCCCGTTCGAGTAACCGCTGTTCCATTTACAGGGCAAGCACGTAGTCCTGAGTCTTACTCATACAAGTGGACTGTAGGGAGTGACATCGCTGGAGGAGGTTCACATTTTGGTAAAAACTCAGTCACCTTTAGTTCTGGCTTTGAAAAAAGTGTCAAAGTATCAGTCGATGTGATGGATAGCAATGGGGGAGTAATCACCAAAAAAACAATTTATGTTCCGATTATTGAACCGGAGCTACACTTCTACGAAATCAATCCGTTGCGAGGGATGTCAGAAATAGCTATCGGAAGGAATTATATTTTTGTCGGAGATGAGGTACGGGTTCGCGCGGAACCCTACTACATGAGTAGCAATCTCCTTTCTCAAGACCCACACAGAGAATGGAAAATTGAAGGTCGAACAGCCAATAACCCAAGCGCAGACCCTCAGGAAATAACCCTACGTAAGGAAGGAGACCGTGGTTCTTTTACTCTTGAATTTCATATTCGTAATCTACGGCAACTCCTACAAGGTGTGAAGGACTCGGTTACTATTAATTTTTAATTATGTATCTCCTTTTCCTCCTCATCCTCACGGGACTGAGTATAACTAAAACAGTATTTGGAGCCCCACCAGACACCGGTGCATTTGTACCACTGGTAGGTATTCCTTTTGTTGAAGGAGA
>Ga0209304_1000892_pt1 | contig 19507 bp, 18 predicted proteins | sample COGITO_mtgs_1004_4_FD_184789 | JGI IMG/M metagenome (GOLD analysis project Ga0209304, IMG submission 184789) | Pelagic marine microbial communities from North Sea - COGITO_mtgs_100423 (SPAdes) (version 2) | ecosystem: Environmental > Aquatic > Marine > Epipelagic ...
ACGGCACTGGCAAGCGCATGCTTAGAAAAGTGCGATTTATGCCATCGGTGCCGGTTCCTCTCCGTCAACATTCGAGCGTATGAGTGCTACTGGTGGGCGGCCTGTGACTTGAATCGGCTCACGCCACTTCACGGCGCAATCACGGGAAGAGTGGTGCCCTGAGACGAGTTGTTTGTATATGTGAATTGCAGATCAATTGATGGGTTGCCCATACACGGCGGGGGCAAGGTAATCCCCATCGAGACCTTGAATCATTCCCATAGCTCCATCGAGACCTGGAATTTTGGAGGGAAAAAAGCAACGAAGGCCCACTAGAAACGGCTTCTCTCGCTCCGGACATTTGAAGGATTAGTGGAGCGGATGAAATTGACACTACTCCGCGAGGCCAGTTCGTATGGCTAATATGAATAAGAGACTGAGAACAAGCCGGACCCCCTCTCCCGCGGAAAAAAAAGAGCAACTTGGACGGAAAGTCTGCCCCGCGAGCCTAGAAATAACCCATACCCACCTCGAGCAGTATGATCGCACGCGCCGACAAGCAAGCCGCCCGCGACACCGCGCCCGCGCCCGCGCCCTGCTGGTTGCTGGATCTCCCGCCCGAGGTGCTGCGCCAAGTGCTCGAGTACCTGTGCCCGCAGTCGCTGCAGTTCGCGGGGGCCGCCTGCGCCAAGCTGCGGCGCGAGACAGCGGCCCCGGACTTGGTAAGGGCCGCTGCGCGCGGCTCTGACGAGTTCTGGGCGCCGCTGGTCTGCGACGAGTTCGCGCGCTCCAAGATCGACCACCTGCTGCCCCGAACCGGTCCCAACGTCGGCCCCACCATCGGAGGCCTCCGGCGCTACTTCTCGGGCACGCGGCGCCCCAGGCTATTTGCCCATGCACTTTTCTTCTACGGCACGGTCAGGCGAGAGGGCGAAGTTGTGGCCACCTTTGGTCCGGCTGACGCTGACCAAGCGAATACAAATATCGGACAGTGCAAAAAACATGATTTGGCGAAATTGGACTTTTCCTTGGATTGGAAAAGCCCCGTCGTGAAGCAAGAGTACTCAGATTTCTCCAGGACAACGATCCACTTTCAAAGCACCCTGCTGAAGAAAGGAGTCACAATATCGGTCTATGTTATCACCGATTCTGGGACATACCTGTTCTTGGAGACGGCAATGAAAGAGAACTCCATGCCGTCGTTGATCATGATGAATGCGAGATGGCTCGTCAGTCTTAAGAAAAAACAAAACGTCATGACGACCTTCCTCCATGACAACTTAGACAAAGTGGCCTTGTGCTTCCAAGTCGTAAATAATCACTTCACGTCGTTCGAGGATGGTACTAAGGACGATGGCCAGCAAGCAGGCGCCGTATACTTGCAAGTATCGCCTTACTTCGACCCGACTCATCGCGGGGTGGTAGAATTGCATTAGACATTCCATTGCGTTGAACATTCCATTGGACTGGAAAAGTCCCGTCGTGAAGGAAGAGTACTCGGGAGAATAGCTCAGTTGTTAATGTATTTCAAATGAAGGAATCATATTATACAAGAGTAGTTGACCAACGCAACATCCAGAAACCCCGGCTGAAATGAGTTTCCGCCACAAACAGAACACCGAACTGTCGAAGACAGACAGGATGTTTGCAACAATGAATCCGTTTGCATCTAATATGAGTACAGGAGCAGGAGTTGTTCCATTGGCGAGTGGAAGAGAAAAAATTACGGCTTTCATATACATAGAAGATTTTACCAAAACTGAGCAAAATGAACACAATAAACGAGTTAATATCAAATTTGGTGGCGATGCGTCAAACACGAAATTTATGAACAAGTTGGATGAAGTGTTTGAGTTTCTTGAAATCGAGAAGACACAGCAGAATATGCCTCTATATACCACAACACCAACGAATGGAGAAAGAGACTATCAACTTTGTTCCGGAAAACTAACTGTAAACCCAGTGTTTATTGAATCCCTACTAGACTATGGGTTTGCGAGCAATATCTTTGAAGAACCAGGCGACCGATTGCCTTTTGGCGATGAAGATCTTTCACAGGTGGAAGGTTATATCCCAGGACCAACTTGGAGAAGTTTACAACCTTTTAGTGAATTTGAAGAATGTTTTTTATGGGTAGACAACGATGAAGTGCAACTGAAGCTAAACCAACTTAAAGATTTAAATGTACATACTACACAATTTTTTGACGTTTCAGTCATTCTTTTTTGTGAACAGAAAGGCAATTTACCAAGAAAAAAAATATATAAAAAAGTACGATGCAGAATTTTACCCTTTTCGTCACGATGATGCAAACAACCATTATGATTTATACTTGTTTGAAATGAAGGACAGAAAAAGACAAAGAACGCCATCTCCCGAGCCCTAGTTGCCCACCACACCCTCGTTGCCACATCGATCGCCCCTCCTTTCTTGCCACCGCCGCCGCCTATGCACCCTAGGGTGGCCAGTGTCTGTATGCCCATTCGAAGGGTTAGTGGAGCGGACGAAATTGACACTACTCCGCGAGGCCGGTTCGTATGGCTAATATGAATAAGAGACTGAGAACAAGCCGGACCCCCTCACACGCGGAAAAAAAAGAGCAACTCGGGCGAACGGTCTGCCCCGCGGGCCTAGTAGTCACTCATACCCACCTCGAGCAGTATGCTCGCACGCGCGCCCTGCTGGTTGCTGGAACTCCCGGACGAGGTGCTGCGCCGCGTGCTGGAGTACCTGTGTCCGGCCTCGCTGCAGTTCGCGGGATCGACCTGTGGCCAGCTGCGGCGCGCGACCGCGGCCCCGGACTTGGTCGAGGCCGTCGTGCGCGGCTCCGGCGAGTTCTGGGCGCCGCTGGCCTACAACCAGCCCGCGCGCTCGCTGATCGACCGCCTGCTGCCCAACGGCCTCGCCGGCCCGAGCCTCGCCGTCCTCAGACGCTACTTCTCGGGCACGCAGCCCGCGGCCGCGCCGGCGTCCGGCGATGACCTGTTCCTGTACGGCACCCTGGAGAGAGGCGGCGAGGTCGTGGCCACCTGCGGGCCGATCGACGCCGGTGACGTACAGACGTCTCTTTATTTCGACCACAATTCGTTCTTTGAACCCAGTTATTTGGGGGTCACAATTCCCATGAATTGGAAAAGCACTTCCGTGATGAGAGAGTACACGAAGCCAACACTTTGTTGGAGAGAGTTCAAAAAAGCCGTCACCATGACGTTCTATGCTCTCACCCATGAAGGAGCATACCTCATTTCGAGAGTTTCGGTCAAGGAGGGGTCACTGGGACCGACGTCACGCGACGGCGAGATCGAACCTAATTATGTTGGTTGGTGGGAAGCGGTAGGTTTACATATCCCAATCACGAACAATACCTATGGGAGATCGAATAGACTCTTCATGCCTGAGGCGCCGAAGCGGCACGACATCCACTTGCAAGTAGTGGATCGCTTCCGCCCGACTGTCCGAGAGGTGATCGCTGTGGTCTAGCTCGGAAGTTGTGCGATATATAAGCCACCCGATCTATTTTTTAATACCATTTGCTAACGGGATTAGGGCAGGGTGTTACAGAGTCCCCAGCAAGAGGCACGAAACCCGGCGTTGGTCTTAGATCGCTGGGCGGATGACAGGTGTCTTGTGTAGTCTGTCGATACGCGCCACCAAGCGAGTAGGCCGCGAGGCCGCGCCGGAAGTCTGCTGGCCGCAGGAGCTCCCGCACGATCTACTGGCTGCGGGAGCTCCCGCGTGATTGGTTTTGGCACGCTCTCTCCGTCGTAAGCTAAGGATTCGAGCCCGGCCAAGCGCCAGAGTACAGGCTGGCGTACTTTGAGATAGAGTACCACTATTCGCGAGCGCGGATGCGCTCGCTCGACCCCCCGGGGCCAGGAGGGGTCCGGGGTCCGTCCACTGCCGCACGCCCGCTTATGCACATAGCCAGACAAGAACCACTTTCGCAAGCACAGCCGCAAACGAAGCTCTCCACCGCTCTCTCTGGTATGTCTGCGATCACGCCCAAGCAAGCGAGCATCGCCGCCGCTGACCAAGCCTGCCGGCTGCTCGAGCTCCCGGAAGAGCTCCTGCGCCGCGTGCTGGTGTACCTGTGCCCGGCCTCGCTGCAGTTCGCGGGATCGACCTGTGGCCAGCTGCGGCGCGCGACCGCGGCCCCGGGCTTGGCCGAGGCCGTCGTGCGCGGCTCCGGCGCGTTCTGGGCGCCGCTTGCCTACGACCAGCCCGTGCGCTCGCTGATCGACCACCTGCTGCCCAACGGCCTCGCCGGCCCGAGCCTTGCCGGCCTCAGACGCTACTTCTCGGGCACGCAGCCCGCGGCCGCGCCGGCGTGCGGCGATGACCTGTTCTTGTACGGCACGCTGGAGAGAGGCGGCGAGGTCGTGGCCACCTACGGCCCGGTCGACGCCCGCGCAGCAGTGCGACCTCTCTTGTCTGGCCACAATTACTGGCTAGTTGCAATGCGATTAGACTGGAAAAGTCCGGATTTGCAGAAGAAGTGCTCCCAGCTGTTCGGTGATATCTCCGCCAACGTTTACGTATTGACACGCCAAGGAGCCTACGTCGTGTACAGGGAAGCCGTCCCGGCGGGATTCGATTTGCCCCTCTACTGGTCCGACTTGGGCTTCCACGTGCTGAATGGCGTAAAAGAGGTCCAGTTGACAATTCCAATTGTCGAGATTTCATCTGGGACGGACTTGGGACACGCCACGGCCTTGCAACTCGTGCACCTCCTACGTCCAACTGCCCGAGATGTTAACTGCGTGGATTAACAGAGAGTTTGTATTTGTCTTGAGTAGACTCGGACTTTTAGCAGAGCAGCGGCGCGCCTGGGCTTGCCCGAGTTCGTCGCCGTCTATTCTAATTTCGTATGTCTGCGTTCACGGCCAAGCGAGCGAGCAACGCCGCCGCTGGCCAAGCCTGCCGGCCTCGCTGCAGTTCGCGGGATCGACCTGTGGCCAGCTGCGGCGCGCGACCGCGGCCCCGGCATTTCTGAGCTCGAGGGATACACAAGGTACGACGTGTATGGCAATCCAGTGTTGAAAAAAGCCGTCACCGCGACGTGCTATTGTCTCAACCGCCACACAGCGTATGTCCATTCCAGGGTTTCATATAAGGAAGGGCCTAAGGGACCGAGGTCGCTATTGCGACCCAATGAGGGAGTTGACATCGAATTGAGCTTGATTGGTGGTTCGCCAGCTGTAGATTTCATTATCCCAGTCGAGCAGATCGCCAAAGACTTCGAACCCCCTTACACGCGGAAAAAAAAGAGCAACTTGGCTCTCAGCCTGCCCCGTGGCCCTAGCAACCACAAAGTACACCCACCCCGAGCCGTAGACGCCCACGCAAGCAGATGACCATGTTGCGCAACACGAGACCCACCGTTCCTTGGAGCCAGTTCCCGACAACCACCTCGCCGCTCGACATCAATGGAGACAACCCCATCTACTTCTTCACACGCGGACGCCGGTCCGTTTTCGTACCGGACGAGGACGTCACCAGAGCCACGGAGGAGGTCGCCCCTCTTCCGGCGCGCATGATTTGGGTGATGCACGGCTCCAACGAGTTCCTGATCCTGGAAGAGGCCTTGATGCTGGCCGACCAGTTCGACACCTTTGAAGCGGTTCGTTTTGTGAGCGGCGACCAGGTCAAAGAAATATCCTCTCGCATACAGGAGTCCCATTCTTTTTTGATCGTGCTCGACGTGCCCGAGACCGAGTTGCCCGGGTTGTGCGAGGCGTACCAGTCGGACGGGAACCTCAATTTCGTCTTTTGTACCAAGACCGGTGGATCCGAGGGTCCGGAGCCGAGGGGAATAGCCAAGGCCAGAACCAACCCTCGCGTGTTTGTGACGGGGTCAATGTCACTGTCAAACGACGAAGTGTGGTCTACATAGAGGTCCAGGTCTCCCTGGATGTGAATTGGCATGAATAGGAAGTTCGCCTCTGCCAGAGAGAAAGCCTTACAGACTCGCTTTAGGAGAGGCATTACTTAGTGGTAATTCTATAGTAACGACAATTCCAGATTTTATTTAAAACACATTATTGTACAACTAACCCTAACCCGATTTCTTAATTATTAGTAGTTGCAATTTCAATATCAAGTACTCCCTTGTAACTAATTATATTATAATACCGCTCCGGCGCCGGACCCTCTCTCACGCGGAAAAAAAGGGCAACTTGGACGGAAAGTCTGCCCCGCGGGCCTAGAAATAACTCATACCTACCTCCTGCAGTATGATCGCACGCGCCGCCAAGCAAGCCGCCCGCGACACCGCGCCCGCGCCCTGCTGGTTGCTGGATCTCCCGCCCGAGGTGCTGCGCCACGTGCTCGAGTACCTGTGCCCGCAGTCGCTGCAGTTCGCGGGGGCCGCCTGCGCCAAGCTGCGGCGCGAGACCGCGGCCCCGGACTTGGTAAGGGCCGCTGCGCGCCGCTCTGGCGAGTTCTGGGTGCCGCTGGTCTGCGACGAGTCCGCGCGCTCCAAGATCGACCACCTGCTGCCCAACGGCCTCGCCGGTTCGAGCCTCGCCGGCCTCAGACGCTACTTCTCGGGCACGCTGCCCGCCGGGCAAGAAGTCGCTGCAAGAGGTGAGCTGTTCCTCTACGTCACGCTCGAGGGAGATGGCGAAGTCGTGGCAACCTTCGGCCCGGTCGACGCCGACGAAGTAAATACCAATATCGGGCGGTGCGCAACTGCGTGGGCGGCGGTGTACATTCCCCTGCTCTGGAAAAACGCCGACGTGGAAGACCAGTACTGGGGAACCGAGCCGTACAAGATGTTGAAGAAAACACTCACAGGCGCGGTGTACGCCATCACTCGTTCTGGAACATGCTTGGTGTCCAGGATGAAGGCGGATTGGGGGCACCCGCATCTCAACACACGCTTGTTACAGAGGGTGAAGGATGACAAGAATAAACCCGTCAGACTTGACGTCAGGGACCAATTTGAAGGCGCAGAGGTTTTGATCCAACACTCTAAAAGGTTTTTGACCGTTGACCCCCCCTGTGATGTTATGGAATGCGGCCAGCAGGCACGAGCCATCCACTTGGAGATCAAAGAACACTTCGGTCCGACTGTTCGTGAGTTCATAGAATTAGAGTAGAACGCAGACGGCGGAATCCGTCATTTAGGAATTTAAACATCGGTTAGTTGGGTCTCGTTCAATTGTTAAATATCGATTGCTTTGGTTGAATTTGGAAGTTTCGGGTGAAAAGGAAAGGCGCTGAGGGTCCCGCGTGATCTCGCCCGCTCCGGCGCCGGACCCCCCCCCCACGCGGAAAAAAAAGAGCAACTTGGCCGGAAAGTCTGCCCCGCGGGCCTAGAAATAACCCATACCCACCTCGAGCAGCCATGGCCGACCTTCCAGGTGACAACGAAAACAACGAACAGAAAAAATGGTCAATCGAAAGCTCGATGGATGACGAAACGGCTCTTCCTTGGTGCGTGCTTTTGGTGGGAAAGACCGAGGATCCTCTGAACATAAACTGGCCCCGTTGCTATCACAACATGCTGACAGACGTGGTGAACCAGGATTTTAAGGCGTTTGGGCATGAAGATTTGGGAATAGTCGTTCTGGACGATGAAGGCTTTGCCTGCTGGGCCAAAGCCAGTTCGCCACAGACTGACAGCGAAGGGGAACCCAGCAACACTCGCGTGAACTCGTTCGCAGACTACGCGTACATGGTGTACGCTTGCGTCGTGATCGGCGAGCACGTGGATGACTGGCTGGAAGACCAGATAGACCAGGTGGATGCGATTTGGTTGACGGAAACAGGCGATGCAAGACGGGAAGAGATGTCGGAAGCGTTTACAGACCTGTCGGAGATGGCAGAATCCTTCTATAACCAATTAGAATTTGAAACGGTCAAAAAGGCATTCGAGTCGGGTGATGTGCTCGATTTGATTACGGCAATAGCCCTAGGGGCGTCATTCAGAGTAGATATGGATTGAAGTATCTGATCCCAAGAGGTCTGAAAGATAAATCCGATTTGGTTACGATTGTGCGTTATAAGAGCGAGTTTTTGCCAAACCCCCTAACCGGATTCCTTGTTGTTTCTCATCGAATAAAGGTATTCAAATCACGTTTCGGGCCCTTTTCATAATCTAAAAGCACCCCACCCCAATCCTTATTTTTAGCACAATTCTTCGAAGAATTAACAAAATTAGCAGCTCCTCCACGGGGGCGGGGGGTCCCACCACTAATTCTAGTTTTCCTTGGAGGAAATCGGGTATCTGATGGTGAATATAAAGTGTTATGCTCAACTAAGCTATAAGACCCTTGGCTAGACAATCGAATGTCATTCGCGCTATTCTTCGTCCACGCAATCGTGCCATACCGTCTCTCTTGCGTATCGTGAACGCAACCCAACCCATGCCAGGACGAACACATCTGGACGCTCGATTCGACCGATTGAAACTCGCTCTGGAATCAACTGCGCCGTGTAAACTGAAGAGACACCGCCTACGCGCTTGTTTTGCCAATCGCACAGGAGACAGGCGGCGTATTTACAGAGGACTGACGACAGCTCTGTCGCAGGCTATCTGGAGTGAGGGCGAGTTCACGAGTCGGGTGTTTGGTAAAGGAGCTGCTCGTGCGCGCGCCTGGAAAGGCGCGGACGCAGGATTGCGTCGAGGTACAGCAGTGGACGCCCAAATCACGCGGCTTGTCCAAGCGGGTGCACGCGTTCCGGAGAAAGGCCAGTTCAAACTCACACAGGCTATATTATCTGCACTGGATCTCGAAGGTCTAGTGCCGTTCATCTCTCAACTACCGGTGGCCAACGCAGACTCGAACGTCGCCACCGCGTTAGACGTGCTTTGCTACAGCAAAAACAGTGAGGAACTAGCAGTCGTCGAGCTGAAGTGTGGATTTTCAGGCGACGTGCTCGCCCCGGCGTTGGGGTTGACCGGAGGCATGTGTCGCATGAGACGAACTCTAAGAAGCGCACCAGATTGCATTTTAAACAGACACTTCGCCCAGCTATCCTGCACGCTGAGCATGTTTGCAGCGGACCCGAAATTCATGTCAATCGTCCGCGCGCACGGGTTCAAAAATGTCACGCGCGCAGTATTGGTGTACGCGGACGAACTTCAATCAGGACCTCGCGCGCGAGTTTACCAGCTACCAGAGTGGTGGAAAAAGCGTGCGCCAAGCGTGCTTAAGTATATTTAAAAGTTAAACTAGTTGCTGTTTATGATTCAGCGATAATTTAATTTGATAGTCCAAATTTCAGTCTGATTACAATCAGACGAATCGCTAAATTTACAATCAGACGAATAGGTTGTCAACTACATAGACAAAGACGATGGGTGACAAACTGATGGACGGTTCTTTCGGTGGAGGAACGACACCAACACCAATGTCCGACTCAACGCGGGCGGGAAACAAATACCTACAATACCACGACATGCACAGTCCGGACCCTCTCTGCGCAATCCATCTCGGTGCAGTTCGCGACCTCTGGTTCTTCCAGGCGCTGCCTGTGATCAGGAACCGGGCACATCTAATGACGTCCGAATGGCGTGACTACCTGCATGCAGTGTACGGCCCCCTTGACTCGAAAGAATCCTTCCCCATCGACATGCGCTGCTTCACCCACTGGTGGCACAATCTGCTGCCCATGGGTCAGCGGTCTCTGTTTCAAAGGCATTATCGCCCGGGCGGACTGGCTGCAGCAACCAGGGGGTCGCTTGTAGATTACTCAAGGATCAGAACCAAAAACGGCACTGTCGCATGGCAGCTCTACTTGCTCGACGACGCTGATGTGACGAGCACAATGAATAAGGTTATGAAGCGATATGAGCATCAGCTGACTGCAGTCCCATTTCTTACCACCACAAGGCAACGCCGTCTTAAGCTTGAGCCCATTGCGCTCAAGCCGAGCTACAATTTGACATCTTCATGGCAACGTGATTATAAACGGTTCACCATTCGCGGTCCTGTGCCAAGCCACGCGTGGATAGAGGTTTATCACGAGTTTGATGACTGCACACATGCTACAAAGCAGAAAGGTGGACTCACTCCCAACGTAGGCTGGTGGGCTCACTTTGCTCCTGGCTCGGGCGTCTGGGCCAATGTTGGTACGACCCTCATCGTGGGGGCAAATGGATACCGAGTTGCATGTACGGCCACTGCAAAGCTCACCAACCGTTCTACTGAAGCGTGCGATCATTGCTGTACTCCTGCTCACGAACTACTGACGAAGTCTGCTTTGGATCTGCAGTACACCAGCTTGCAGTCGTGTTGCGGGATGCGCGGAGGCACAGGCAAGTCAAACGTATATGAAATTGTCTTCTTCACACCAACTTGCGTGCGACCGCGCATCGACACCTCGGCATGCCCACCGGAGCTGAACTTGCGCTCAGGCAGGACGCAAGCAGCTCATGTGATTGCAAATGTGGCAGATAAGCAAAGCGGGCACAGTGCTGGCATGTGCAAGTACATGGGTATGTTTAGGTGATGAAGAATCTGAATGTGTATTTGCTATTCTTTTTGTGCGCGAGCTCCCACTGCACGGGACTGAAACTATCGTGCAATATGGTCCCGTCGAATTTGCATTTCACATTACCGCCTTCGACGCCAATAAAGTGAGAATTTAAAAACTTAATCGCGTGACGGCCGTGCCAAGCTCTACTCAGCACATGCTTTCGAGTGGCAGACCCGAAGAGTCCCCAGACATCCCCTGGGACCCAACAGTAACTACCCGACTCGTGATGGCATGGAAGCTACCTGTTGTCAGACTCTGTCGGTCCACCACACCGACTGGTCTGTCTACTCCCTGACCCTTCACTGCTTCGTGTGCTCGTTGTAGTAGAGCAGGAATATTTGGGTCGTCATATTCATCTTTTGAAAAAGGTCTTCCGCCCAGCGTGTAGTGTATGTTTTTTAAAATGACGGCGGGCATCTATCCTTTTCGTCCGCGACATCAGTTATATACCATTGCATTTTCATTGTTTAAATGCAGCATTCGAATGTTGATTTCCGGCTGTCGCCAATGTATCTATCGGAGGCAAGGGGTTCGTTTTCGTAGAAAAAACCCCAGTTTTCGGTGGCAGCGGGCTCAGCTGCTTTCCAGTAAGTCAGCGTCCACAAAACGCGTTTCAGGGTCAGGTCGTCGGTGTTCTTAACCAACCCAGCTTGCTTTTTGTACCTTGGAAGCTCGTGCATGAATGTCGCCGCGCACACACAAAGGGACCTCACACTCTCGACTGCCAACTTAGTTGGGACTTCACAAGTTTCAGCTTCGCGGTAGAGAGACTCGCCAATCTCCGGGTTCAGCCTAACTAGCCCAGGCAGAGCATTGAAGAAATGGTCAAACCGCGCTCCTTTCAAGTTTACGAAATCGCACCCACTGCAAATCATGGCAGCGACAACCAGACACATGGCACCGGCCATCTGCAAGTCGGAAGGGCTTCTACGAGGCGAGCCCCACAGTAAACGCTGCAAGTTGGTTTCCAGAAGGGAAACGTCTACCGATGTGTAGCTGGACCGATCGTTTCCCGAACGGCGCTCGCGCATCGCAAGTACGCAGTGCACACCGCCCGCTCTTTCAAAATTGCAAACTCCAGCTGCGCGCTCTTTCGCTTCTGATGTCAGAGATATGGGTATACAGTCGGTGTCGATGGTCACTTGCACGACCAGCGTGAATTGACTCAGTCTCGAAGAGGGCGTGGTGTGTGCCTTTCGAATCTTGTCTGTGACGTCCTGTAACTTCAAGTCACCTTCGCCGATTCCTTGAGGTCGGCTTCCGAATTCCAAGGCGGTCTCTCCAGAAGTTCCGTATACCTGTGCAACCCTCGCGACGTCAACTGGCCGCAAGCCGCCCCTGGGGTCAGCGCCGTCGATCAATAGATCTCCCGAATCGTGGCCGGACTTCGACCACGATTTCATCTGCGTCTGAATTCGCTCGTAGACGTAGCGCATTACTTCATCGTAGAACCTCATTCGCGTCGCTCTGTTCTCTTTCAGAATGTGGACATTGGCTAAAGATCGGAGCTCGACCAAGTCGTATGCGTCGGTCAAAGGGTAATTACCCGTTTGATCGTCACTGAAACACACCTTCTTCTTGGAGTACGCACGATCCCGCTTCTGCTGCTCGCATTGTTTTGCCCTGCTCACAAAATCCGGCTCGTCAAACACGACCACCACCAGGCTTCCTGCAGACACAGCGTCTCGTACGTAGCCGTAAACAACACGGCAATACTGGTCGAACGTCGTAATTGTACTTGGCACTGCCATCATCAACACGTTACCGTCCAATGCAATCGCACATTTATCCCGCGTCGTGTTTACGTCCTGTCGTAAGTCGGTCAGACAGTCGTATTTGCGGAATGCGCCAGGAACGGCGTCTTTGAGCACCGCTTTCACGCCGGTGGCGCCACCTTTCAGCCCCATGTCAAACCAGTTGAATCACCGGTCACAGAATGCTCAAGTGAGTGATAGCGCGAATCTCGAACCACAGTCCTTCAAAATCTGTGCCCTCTCTCGCTATAGCGCGTTGGATGTAAAGAACATCGAACACAGAGTCCATCACCCGGTCGTGCGCTGGGGCACGAAATGCAGGCTTTTACGTTCGGAGGAGCAGCGGAGACCGCCGTTGGCGGTGCCCACAGATTACCCGAAAGCGCATTTCAAAAGTTTGTTAGTTGCGGCTGTCTCCCGCCCCTTAGTAGACACGCAGCTGCGTTTCGGGCTTTGTGCAAATACAGAAAGGGCTGCTTGGACGGATCGTGCGAGCCCATCCAGCAGGATTTCACATTCATGTGCCTTTCCGGTGTCCACCTGCAAAAATGCCTGGACTCGGCCATGCAGACGGTCAGCGAAGACGTCGATGCAGTAAATAAAACTATCACACTCATCTTCGTCTTGGTCGTCGAGATGTACAGCCAACTGAACTTCGAATCTTTTCCTGGACTCAACCAAGCTCGCTACGTCGAGGCTTGGCAGCAGGGCTCATCGGCCCGTTCTATGAAGCACCCGTCATGCTCGCCAGAAGATCGCGTGGCCTGCGCAACCACAGCGTGCCTAAAACTTGCACTAGAAGAAGCTGTCCTCGTGGACGAAGGGAAGATGCGCCCCGAAATCGCTGTCGCTTTCTTTAGAGCTGCATCGACCCAACTCATGGAAGATCTCCTGTCGCATGCTGCAGGGAGTGCAGACGCCACCCTGTCGGAATTTGTATCGCTTGAAAAATCTAACTTTATCGAGAATCCCGAGACACCACACATGGAGCGTATACTAACGCTTGTTGGCATCGCAGAAAGCGAAGCCGGACAGTCTCTTCTCAGAGACACCATCTTGAGCATTAGCCTCCCACGCCGCGTCGTCGGTTGCCGAGGCACATATCTTCTCCACCGGACGACCAACAAAACCGCCACAACCCAAAACACCGAGCTTGTCACAGAGGCCCACAATGCCGCCATGTGCGGCGCTCTTTGGTGCTGGAACAACAAAGAAGACGCTGTACTGCAAACCGCAGCGGTGCTAGCAGGATTGGGCGTTTTTTTTTGCGGAAACAAAGGGACTATTGCGAAGTCTCTCCCGTACGACGCCAGGGTGATACTCCCGTGGATTTGTGCACCGCCCAACAACCACTCCGTCAAGGGTGTGCGATTGTTTTTCTCTCCTACTTCCAACACCTGGACCGCTTTTAGCTACCTCAGAAACTCCGAAATCAAGATTCACTCGCGAGCTCGCGGTGTAAAGGGACTCGTCTGGGCTGTATCTATCATACTGGACAACAACGAGTGACGGGACGACGTCTCAGGGTGGCGACCGCGATCCCGCACAGGACCCCCACACTGGTCAAAACTCCCTCGAGATTTTCGATTACCGATTATTGGTCATGCCTTTCACTGGGCCACATTTCTTCCGAACGGATTCCGAATGGAAAATACGAAACGCATTTACGGAAGAAAATTCCGAACGCAGCGAAAGCGGATTACATTCGTATTTCAAGGCGTCAAGCGCCAGTCGCCTGCGCGATGCAGTGGAACACGTATTCCCTAACGGCAAAGTAAACGTGGTGGGATATACGGACGTTCGCTCACGTCCCGAAGTGGAAAAAATCCACGATGTTAAGATTTCTTCCTCTTACACGCTCGACGACACTCGTAAGAAACCCATGAGAGTAACGGCCGGTTCATATCAAGCGCTTCTCGCCCTACTGTGTATGAAAACACACAATAACCCGTTTCGTTTGGATGTCCAATCAACAACGAGACGGTATCGAGTTACACATGCTGCTCTCATGGAAGCGATTCGGAAAAGGTGTCTCAGCATGGTGAAAGCCAGTCAGCCACCAACCGTGACTCATCGAAAAACTACCGCAGTGAAATCAGAAAACAGGTCAGAACTTGGGATTCCAGACGACAGCGAAGAAGACCTCGAATGGCTTTCGTACAGGGGAATCCAATTTAATGACGAAATTCGCCAATGGAGCATTTCCACGTCAAAGTTTGGACCGAGATCCGGGATATCGGACGCACACCGCATGCGTCGTGCAATTATGCTGGGAATAACCTCCCTGCCAGATATCAAGAGCATGAGCAAACAGATATGCGAATCGCGTCCCTGAGAAGAGGCAGGCGCCGTCTTTCATTCCGGTCGAGATGTGCATCTATAGCATCTCTCGGATACGAGAAGTCACTGGCCATGGCGTTTGCACGCAATGCCAAGTTATTGCATGATTCTTCCTCATGCATGATTGCATGCATTGGTTTTTAATCACGCTTCCTGCTTCGACCAGCGAACATTTTCAAGGACGATATATATTCCACATATAGCTTGATTTGTTTACGTATAGCCACACCGAGCAGTGTTTTGCCGAAATTCTCCCTATCTTCTTTACATCCTTTGTAGTGATATTCACACGTTTTAGTCCCAGGCCGGAATCATACAGGTGTGGTTCCATGTGTATTTCCATGGCCCAACCGCAAGATCTATGCTATTCTGCAAGTGCATGGCGACACGCGTGAGAAGCGGCTTATTCTCAAAATATTTGCATTTCAGGTAGTGGTCTGCATTGTTCTTGTATCTTTGACCATCGGACTGACTGACGTCTTTCGCAAAGCGGACATGATTTTGGATGCACATGATTTGTGTATTTGAAAGTATGGTCTGCAGAGCACGCAGCGAAGAAATGTTATTCAGTACGTGCTCGTAGCTCAACAACACAACTCTATCGGGGTGTTTTTGCCAGAGTCGTTCCCATTTTATTACATATGCCTTCCATTCGTACACATATTCGTGAATTCTCACTTCTGTGAGTGGTACATTATGGTAGAACGCATCGCTACTCAACCAGGCGAATGGACTTTTGATTATGACTAAAAATTTTGTGTCGTGTTTCGGTTGCTGTCGAAGAGAGTCGTAATCGGACAAATCGTTTATGGTGACATTGTGGGACATTATGCTGTTGGTGAAAATCCGGTAATGTTTCCAACATGGAAGATTTCGTCCGCCCTGAAAAGTCGGTTGCTTTTCCAAATATCTCAGTGACTCGCCATCCCTATCGACCGGATCGCATCCGGCCGACCCACGGTCGGCCAGACGACCCGAAACATAATGTCCACCCAAGCACTTTATGCAGCTAGACTCCATTAGATTCGTACCCGAACGCTGCAGTCCATTTACAATCAAAGACATCGTCTGTCGGTGATTAGGCCAACCGCTATCGTAGGCGCCAAGAGGCGGTTACTGCGTGTCGGGGACGTGCTACCGAGTAACTTATCGGACAGGGTTACCTGTAACCCTAACCCTAAGTAATTCGGTCCGCTTAAAAGCACCTCACGCCTGCAGCCCCAGTCGCATTGAGATGAAGCATCCAGGCCAACTCTCCCCTAGTGTTGTGCACCGGGGTGATATATTTATGAACATCGTCCACATATCTCTTGCCCACCCCTCCCATCCCAAACATCGTCACTTTGTGACAAGCAAGCAACGCAAATTCGACTGCGACACCACCGGCAGTCGCGCAGCACTTTTGTTTTGTGACGGCATGCGTGCCGACTTCGCGATGCGCAAGGGTGCTAGTGATTCCAGTGCCTAGCCACGCATCGGTGGCATAGGTCGCCAGCTTCTTCATGTTCCACTCGTGGCGTAAACGAAATATTTTGGGGTGCGTCTTACATGGTTTCTGCCGATCGCCCAATGTGACGAGTTTTCCCTCTTTTCTTACGCACGCATGTGCGTTGCCCACCTGTACATCGACTCGTTTGCAGTGTTGGCGAGATTCTGGATGGTCGTTGACGTGGAACACGATATCGTGTTCACAGATCTCTCGCGATGCTGTGCAATTCTCCAGGGCACTGCTGGCACCGACAACAGCACACGAGGACCGTGCCAGCCGACCAAGCTGACTGCGGACGCTTTGTGCACTGGGAAGGAAACTAATAATATGATTCACATCACCTTTTGAAGCTTGTGCGCACAACGGGCAGGTTCGTAAGGATATTTGTGTCAGCCATTTTTTTCGATGTAACAACCATGTAATGTTGGTCTCCTTGTGAACGATGAGGTCCATCAGCTTCACTGAATCAGCTTTAAATATTCTAGATCAACTGTGGACTAGACAAGTGCTCCTACGAATCCGTGAATTGGCGACGAGACGCCGGTAGACTTTAAACTAATACAACGGGATACACGCTTGCAGGTCCTGGTTCGTACGAATACGATATGGTTGTAAGAGATAGGCAAAAGGGGGTGGACCCCCTTCCTAGACATACCAACTTTATTCTGCCTTCTGAATCAGAATTCTGGCTTGCTCTCTTGGTGGATGTGTCGCTCGACGTGGAACGTTGCATCGCGTAAGCGGAGCAACGCCCCCCAACACTGCAGTGGCGGGCTCCAAGCCAGAGTTAGGTCACGCTGCTGTCTAACAGTACACTGTATTGGTTGGTAGCAGAGTTGTCGGGTTGCGTGTTCCGGATTAACCTTTCTAAATTGTGCTAAAACCATCGAAAGAATTCACCATCGGCAGGTGCTAAACCTGCCACATTTGTGGTCACATGGGCTGCTCGCGTTCTGCCCGAGCGCAAGTTCAGCTCCGGTGGGCATGCCGATGTGTCGATGGGTTGTTGCACGCAAGTTGGTGTGAAGAATACAATTTCAAATACTTTCGACTGGCCGGTTCCTGCTCCCATGATGTGAAGTGCATGTATGTAGTATATTCTAAGCCCGCTGTATGCATACTAAATGCACACTCTACGTCCCATATGCAAGCATGGACGTCGCTGTTCCCAGTACGCATAATATATACATTGGTGCAAAATTTGCTGCTCACGGCAGCTCGAATGGCACGTCGTGGCGCTTTGGGTAGCCGAACTCGCTGAATATAGACGCATCCACTCGGTGAATGATGTCTACGATGGCTTGCGTGAAGACAGTGGGCGGTGGGCGTGGTTTATTTGAGTTGTGCGAAGAGCTTGGGTTCATGTGAGGCAGATCCATCGGTGGAATGTTGTACTTGTTGAGGAGGTCGAGCCAGTCTTGTTTCATGGTCTCTGTGTGAATGAGGTCGTCGTACTGGCAAGGACTTCCGCAGGCGGCATGTATATGAAAGCTCTGCGGCTCGTGAGCTTTGGGCGCTAGTCTATGCACAAACGCTGAAAAAGATTCTGCGCCCAAGGTGCAGGTGGCCGCATATTCACAGTACCAGCCGTAAGTGTAAAGAGAGCGCCACCACGAGTAAGGTTCGCGCACGCTGATGACGACTTTGACGTTGGGCCCACACTTGGCCTTGCAGGACGTAATAGCCTGGGTGGACCATATATGCCCCTGCGCTACCAATGGCGTCGCGATTAGTGTGGGGTATGGGCGGGTTCAGGATGGGCCTATACATACAGGGTCAGAACATTGGCAAGGTGTAGAATGGTGGTTGTGATACGCACCAGATTGCTCCATATCCCCTGCGGCACGAGAGTCTTGTGCGTAGCGCACTCCAGGGTGGAGCCCCCTGTCTTTACGATGTGCGCGTACAGCAGGTGTGCCCGGCTGGGCGTGCTTGAGCATTGTGAGCAATCGGCAAGGCCGTGGTGAGTACAGAAGGGTGAGGTGCCGATCAATTTAAAATCTGGCATCGGAAGCGGCTTCGTAGGTGTTAAATTAGGCCAAGCCAAGAGAAGGTCTCCTTCGACCTTCACATCGAACCCCTGATCCTCAAAGCGCGTCTTCCACTGTGCAATGGGCATGACGGTGAGGCGCAGATGCTGCACGTGCTCAAATTTCTTTGCGCGATGCAGCGACCTCACTGGCGCCCGATCGGTCTCATGCCGAGAATCAATCTTGAGGACTATATACCTACGCGCCACGCGCCCGAGTTCGTAGATGACCTCATCGATGTCCTGCATACGAATGTGCTCGAGCACGTCCGACGCCATAATGGCGTCGACGCTCTTGTCGGGAAAAGGAAGCGCCTCGGCGGAGGCTGTCTGGAAGCAAGGGTGCGTACCGCACCGGCCGAAGCCCCGCGTTTTGACAGCGAGCGCCACGGCAGTTGGTGCGATGTCGACGCCGACGGCTGTGAGGCCGTGTTTCCAAAGCATCTCCACCGCACGTCCGTGGCTACAACCGACATCGAGGACGCTTTCGACGGGGTGGCGAGTGATGTAATCCACGAGTGAAGCTGCGTGGGTCAGAAGCAAGTCGGCGTGGTAGCCATGGTTCTTGTACAGCTCCTCGTAGATATCAGAATCGTCACCCGGCGTCGCTGCCAGGGTTGTTACTGCCACCAACCAAAACATGATTCCGAGCATTCACGAAATTTGGGGAGGACATTTCTCGCTTTCGGCAGCGGGGGGTCTAGCGCGTAGATGCCCCGTCCCGTCTACCAGATATCTGCATCTTCTACATACTACACATCAAACTCCTCATAAAATTGTTGGATTGTTGAACAAATTGCTGTGGTGGAGACTACCCGTGCTACACGTATCGGCTTTGAGTTCAGCTGTGTCGCGGCTGCAAAAGACCTGAAAATTTTGTCCCTTCTTGAATATGTTTTAATCATAATGATTAAAATAGGTAAGACAACTTACTACAAAGTACATCCGACCACGTGACTCGGGAGATCGCGGGAGATCGCGGGCTCGCCTCTGGGGGCCCAGAGGGGTGTGTGTCGCGGCTGCAAAAGACCTGAAAATTTTGTCCCTTCTTGAATATTTTTTAATCACGTTGATTAAAATAAGTAAGACAACGTACTACAAAGTACATCCGACCACGTGACTCGGGAGATCGCGGGAGATCGCGGGCTCGCCTCTGGGGGCCCAGAGGGGGGGGTGTCGCGGCTGCAAAAGACCTGAAAATTTTGTCCCTTCTTGAATATTTTTTAATCACGTTGATTAAAATAAGTAAGACAACGTACTACAAAGTACTTCAGACACGTGACTCGGGAGATCGCGGGAGATCGCGGGCTCGCCTCTGGGGGCCCATAGGGGGGTGTGTCGCGGCTGCAAATGACCTGAAAATTTTGTCCCTTCTTGAATATTTTTTAATCACGTTGATTACAATAAGTAAGACATCTTACACTACAAAGT
>Ga0209304_1000897_pt1 | contig 19431 bp, 24 predicted proteins | sample COGITO_mtgs_1004_4_FD_184789 | JGI IMG/M metagenome (GOLD analysis project Ga0209304, IMG submission 184789) | Pelagic marine microbial communities from North Sea - COGITO_mtgs_100423 (SPAdes) (version 2) | ecosystem: Environmental > Aquatic > Marine > Epipelagic ...
CGCTGTGTTAGCTTCACAAATGCGTTATAGGTAGCAACTGCGTAAATCGCAACTACTGCTATAACACCTACAATAATCCAAGTTGTCGTCATAAAATTCAAAATTTACCTCTATAATTAAGTACAGACATTCTAGCACGTAAGTATGTTGACACAATCAGATTCAGAGGGTATCTTGCAAAATAGAAACTTTGCAGGAGATACAGGATGAATATTCTTATAATAACCACAAGTGAACCTTCAAATTGGAGCACTTTGGCAAATTCATTTGAACTTACTTTTGTAAATTCATACGAATCTGGGATCAAATACTTGAAAAACCGCGAATACATTGCAGTTATCTGTGACGATACGATTGAAAACTCTCATCTCGTTTATAATGTTGAGGATTTGTTAAAAGCGGCGTATAAAACAAAAATTTATGTTCGTTTTGAAAAAGTTGCCTACAATGATCAGGTTTTTGTGGCCCTTACAAAATGTGGTGTTATCACTTATTTTATAGACTATCCTTCTGGTGAAACCTTTGAACGCATTCATTATTTCCTACAAGGAGGTGCTCGTTTTCGTTCCATGGAATATGGAGATATGGTTCTTTGTGGTCAAGTACTAAAAAGTATGAATATGCCGGATATAAGATTCACAGCAAAGGAAACTCTTATGCTCCGCGTCCTTATGCGAGCCAAGGGAGATGTTGTCACAAAAGACCAACTCCTAACCGAGACCGACTATTCAGCAGATACAATCACACACACAATTGAAACCCACCTCTATAGACTCAGGAGTAAACTTAGTAAAAATGGATATTCGCAAGATATCATACTCACAGTAGCTGGCGGATATAGATTTCGGGCATAACAAAATTAAAACGCGGACCCAAAGGGTTCGCGTTTTCTATTTCTAGGTTTTAAGTATTTTATACTTACTGATATCCAAGCCAACCAAAAAGAGATTAACCTCTAGAAGATAGGCTCGTGCCTGGAGTGGATTGCCCGATTTTTCAATAATACTATTGATTCGAGATGGCGTAATCAAATCAAATCGAATTGCAATCATCAAGCAAAATGCCTGATCCCACTCAGGTGGAAAACCGGAAAAGGACAGGTAACATCCACATGACAACTGTATACCTCCACCATAAACTGGTGGTTGTGCCTCAGCATCAGCAACCAATTCACTGATGATCACCCCATGCTCTGACATCGCATTATTTTTATTCACGGCATTAGCTCCATATCGTAGGCAATCAATCTCAGACACAGTACCGATTGCTTTACATAGACGAAAAGAATCAGTGGCCATAAGTAGGTCAAGCGCTCCACCAGTTCGCACACTTTCATCAGTACTCACCAGTTTTACAGCAAATTCTTCAACCACTGCTGCTGCAAAAGTAAAAATTTCATCCATCAACTTTTCTACTTCACACTTTTTCTGGACATTCATCTTCTTCTCCTTTTGTAATTGGAACTATCTTAGCGCTACAATGCCACAGAAAATATATTATGTAAAGAAAAAAGACCCAAATGATACGTGACTGTATCGTAAGGGTCTTTTTAAATTTTTCATATTTCTTACATCATCCCCATACCTCCTCCCATACCGCCCATATCCGGCATAGTTGGTGCAGCACCTTCTGGTTCTGGCTCATCTGCAATTGCTACTTCACTGGTAAGTAGAATAGCTGATGCTGATACTGCGTGTTGAACGGCTGCACGTTCAACCTTCACAGGGTCGATGATTCCAGCTTTGATCATATCGTCAACCATTTCACCTTTAGCTGCGTCGTATCCAGCGTTTCCTCCTGCATCTTTTACCTTCTGTACGACAACTGCCCCTTCGTCGCGACCTGTGTTATCTACAATCTGCCGCAATGGCATCTCGAGTGCCTTAAGTACAATGTTGTATCCAACAAGCTCCTCTCGGTCAAGATCTTTCTTTGCAAGGACTTCTTTCTCAACAAATGCTGCTGCCTTTGCGAGTGATGTCCCTCCTCCAGAAACGATACCTTCATCGATGGCCGCCTTTGTTGCGTTTACCGCATCCTCAATCTTAAGCTTGAGATACTTCATTTCAGTTTCTGTTGCAGCTCCTACACGGATTACTCCAACACCACCACCGAGCTTAGCAATACGTTCTGCGATCTTATCTGTATCGAATTTATTCTCTGATGCCTTCTCTTGTGCACGAAGTGCTTCAATACGATCTTCGATAGATCCCTTTTCACCTTCACCTCCTACAATAATTGTATTGTCTTTAGTAGAAACTACACGTGATGCTTTTCCAAGCTGTTCAAGTTCTACATCCTCAAGCTTATGTGCAAGTTCTTCAGTAATAAGCTGTCCTCCTGTAGTAATGGCAATATCTTCAAGCACTTCTTTCTTGCGATCACCATATCCTGGTGCTTTCACTGCAAGTACTGAGAATCCGCCCTTAAGTTTGTTAAGCACAAACGTAGTAAGTGCTTCTCCTTCAATATCGTCAGCAATAATAACCAGCTCCTTCTTCCCTGTCTGAGCAATCTTTTCAAGAAGTGGAAGAATCTCTTGTACGTTTGAAATCTTTTTATCAGTTACGAGAATTTGAGCGTCTTTATATTCAGCTTCCATTCGCTCAGGATTTGTCACCATGTACGGGGACACATACCCACGATCGAATTCCATTCCTTCAGTTAGTTCTGTTTCAATACCAAATGACTGTGACTCTTCTACGGTCACCACACCATCCTTCCCTACTTTCTCAATAGTTTCTGCAATCTTTGCACCAATTTCGTCATTTTCAGCAGAAATTGTTGCCACTTGCTTAATCTCTTCAGTGGTTGAGATTTGCATTGCCTGCTCGTGGAGTGCTTTCACCACATCCTCTGCTGCATGTTCCATTCCCATTCGTACTGCCATTGAGTTAAGGCCAAGTGTGGTCTGTCGTAGTCCTTCGTTAACAAGCGCCTGCGTTAACACAGTTGCCGTTGTTGTTCCATCACCAGCAAGATCATTAGTCTTGCTAGCAACTTCTTTAACAATCTCAGCTCCCATATTCTCAAACTTGTCTTTAAGGACAATTTCCTTTGCGATAGATACACCATCGTTTGTGATCAATGGTCCTCCATACCCCTTATCCAGAATAACATTCCGTCCTCGTGGGCCGAGTGTTACTTTTACTGCATTGGCAACCGTATCCACTCCTTTCTGTAGTTTCTTCTTCACGTCTTCACCAAATAATACTTCTTTAGCCATACTGTATACGTTATATCTAATAATTATCCGAGGATCGCTAGGATACTTGGTTCTCCCACAATAAAGTATTCTTGATCATCAATCTTCACTTCATCAAATCCATACTTTGAATACACCACTCGATCTCCCTCTTTGACTTCCATAGGCACTCGTTTCCCATCCTCATCCAGTTTCCCAGCGCCTACCTTTACTACAATTCCTTCTCCCGCCTGTTCTTTCTTTGCTGACTCAGGAAGAATAATGCCTGAGGCAGATTTTGTACCAGCCTCTTCTTCGGTAAGTGGTCGCACCACAACTCGATCTGCAAGCGGCTGTATCTTAATTTCTGACATAAGTCTGTTTTATAAAAATAATCAATTACACAATCTATAACATCACCACAACAAAGAGTATTTAATCACTTTGTTCCAGAATGCATATTATACGCTCGCATAGAATGATTGCAATTTTTATCAATCTCGAGCATAGTGGCAAGTAGAAAATAAATTGCATCATGGAGAGTTAAAATGATAGGAAGCATAATTGGAATTATTGTACTGGCACTCATTCTTTATTTATTGCAATACTTTGTCTATTTATTGATAAAGAATGCCCTGCTCACCAAAGGAAAAATACGGCACGTACTTGCATTCATGCTACTGGGTTTGCTTTCTGGCGTTGCTTCAGCATTTGTCATAGCAATTACAACAGGAAGCCAGGAAGAATATGTAACATGGATTGGACTTACTCTTGGAATGCTCCTCTCTTGCGCTATTGCGCTGATTGTTATGGCAAAACACAGATCTTGAAGTAAAATAAATCTAATCACAGTAATCCGCACTAAAAGTGCGGATTATTTATTGCAATACTGAATATTTTTGGTACATTTGAACAAGAATCCAAGTACAATACAAACAAAAGGGAGTACAAAGATGACTTCATTACTTTTAATCGACGGCGCAATACTAATCGTCGGATCATTTATCCTTGGCTGGTTTCATGGAGAAAATAAACCACGTACAGAAGGTTTCCTTCTTCTGATAATTCAAACGGCCAGTTTCCCAATAACATTCAAACTACTTTTGGTAATGGATAGTTCGAGAGCTGTACAGACCGACTTGGGTCTTCTAATGCAAAACGCTCTTATGGTAAATTTATTTGTTTGTCTTTCTATCGCATTTGTGATTTTTGTTTATTTCAAGCCATTCTGGGAAGACCTAAACTACATGCTTTTTCGAAACAATTAGACATGCGCGTTCAATACAAAAACCTGCACTATCGTGCGGGTTTTAACTTGCCTGAATTATCACAAACAAAACCCTTGCCTGAGCAGAATCTTTCTGCTATCATCCTTGTCACATGGAATTCATACAAAACGTAGTGCTTCCAGCATTACCATATGTACAAATCATTCTCTCCATTCTACTGATTGCATCTATTATGCTTCAGCAACGCGGATCGAGTCTTGGTGGTGCATTCGGAGGCGACAACTTTAGTGCAACGTTTCACAAGCGACGCGGTGGCGAACAATTTTTGTTTCGTGCATCTATTGTTCTTGCGATTCTTTTTGTAGCAAGCGCCCTTATTGCTGTTATTTTCTAACACTCATTCAATTACAAACGTAATTATGAGGTATTTAGCCCTTTTACCGTGCTTTTTGCACCGTATCACTCATGAAAACAATCAAAAAAACCAACTCTGGTTCATTTCTTAGTCGCTATTTTGCGTTTCTAGAACGCCGTAGCAAAGGCGACGCCCTTATTTTCCATCTGGCGTTGCTGGCTGTTTTTACATCACTTTTTTATGTACTACTCGCTGCTAACACACAGTATCTGACATCGGTACCAAGTACCGGAGGAACACTTGTTGAAGGTATTGTAGGGACACCTAGGTTTGTGAACCCTGTACTTGCAATCACACGTGCAGACCATGACATGGTTTCGTTGGTATACAGTGGATTACTTAAAATCGATAGCCAAGGAGATCTTGTACCTGATTTAGCTGAGTCAGTTGAAGTCTCTGAGGACGGACGCACGTATCATGTTGTACTTAAACAAGGTACTCGTTTCCATAATGGTGACACGTTGATGGCGCGTGACGTTGCTTACACTATTTCCCTTATTCAGAATCCTGACCTGAAGAGCCCTCTGCGAGGAAATTGGGATGGTGTTCTTGTTGAAGAACTTGGTGAATACGAACTTAATATTGTTATTGAAGAAGAATACGCACCATTCATTGAAAACTTTACCGTTGGAATTCTTCCGCGAGAACTTTGGGACGAACTGCCAACTGAACAACTTCCGTTTAGCGCAAACAATACAGAACCAGTAGGGACCGGACCATACCGAGTAAGTGACGTGCTGCGAAACAAGTCAGGTCTTATTAATGCATACGAACTCACTGCTTCAGAGAATGCTGACCAACGTCCTAATATCCAAAAACTTGTTTTTAACTTCTACCAAAATGAGGAGGAACTTATAGAGGCACTTGAAGACCAACAGATTTCAAGCACTCCGAGTCTTTCACCTGCCGCACTGCAGACTCTCGATACTGATGTATACACCATCATTGAAAAGCCATTACCACGAACATTCTCAATTTTCTTCAATCAAAACCGGTCTAGTGCTCTACGAGACAGCGCGGTGAGAGAAGCGCTTAACACGGCCATTGATCGTGTTGCGTTAATCGATACCGTGTTGTACGGTCACGGTATCCCCATAGACAGCCCTGTGCCCCCAGGCTTTCTTACGCTAGAATCACAAGATACAGAAGCAGCAATTACCACAGACGATCAATCAAGGATTGAGCAAGCAAAAACAATATTACAAAACGGTGGATGGACACAGGGCGATAATGGATCATGGAGCAAGGAAATTGACGAGGAAACTATCTCATTATCTGTTACCCTTACAACAGCAAACACAGAGCTGTTTGATGCAACAGCAACAGCGGTAGCCTCTGCTTGGGAAGACTTGGGAGTCCAAGTAAGTGTTGATCAATTTGAACAAACAGACCTCGTGCAAGGCATCATTCGACCACGAAGTTTCGAAGCGTTGTTATTTGGAAATGATATTGGGCGGACGATTGATCTCTATCCATTCTGGCACTCGTCACAAAAAGATGACCCTGGGTTAAACATCGCACAATACACCAACATCGACACCGATTCCCTTCTTGAAGACATCCGCACTGAAGAAGACGAAACAATACGAAACGAAGTAATAATGGCATTTGAGGCAATTGTAAAAGAAGAACTCCCGGCCCTGTTCCTATTTACCCCAACTTTTAGTTATGCACTTGATACCAATGTATCAGCAGCTTCTTTCTCTCGAATTAGTAAACCAAGCGAACGATTTACCAACATAGCCCAATGGCACATGAGTGCTAATAAACTTTGGCCCGTATTTAACAAAAAATAATAGCTACCGGTTAGTTATTAGTTGCAAGTATCGATGGAGACATGGATTTTTACAACTATTCACTAATAGAATATAACGTAAAGAACAATATTATGAACACAGAAAACAATAAAACTCCACAATCACCGAGTTCGAACCCGAATCCAAATCGGAACCGGAACAATCAAAATCGGAGCCGTTCTAACACACCTCGAACAGGAGGAGCTGGCGGACAACGTCAGGGTGGTGGAAACAACAACCAGAACCGAAGAGGGCCTGGTGGAAACGGTCGACCTAATACAAATGGTGGACCAAAGAAACGTGGTGGTGGGAATCGACGAAACAATCGTCGACGGAGCATGACCAACCCCGCACTTACGCACCGAATGGCTGAGAAGGACCACAAAGCTCCAATCATTCCAGAAGTAACTGACGAAAACACCGTTCGTGTTATTCCAATGTCTGGAGTAGAACAAATTGGACGAAACATGACGATCGTTGAAACAAAAGACGATATCATCATCTTCGACATTGGATTCCAATTTGTGTCTCCTGAAGCTAAAGCTCCTGGGATCAACTACATCCTGCCAAACACGCAGTATTTAGAAGAACGAAAGCACAAAATTCGTGCGCTTGTCATCACCCACGGTCACCTCGACCACATCGGTGGTATTCCATTTGTAATGGAACGAATTGGCAACCCACCAATCTACACACAGTACCTGACTTCTTTGATGGTACTTAAACGACAAGAAGAGTTCCCACACCTTGATCCTGTAACAATGAATGTTATTAAAGAGGGTGATTCATTTACTGTAGGATCTACAAAGCTTGAAACATTCCCAGTAACACACTCTATTCCTGACGCGATGGGAGTATCAGTAAAGACAAAGCACGGAGATGTGGTTATTACAGGAGACATCAAACTAACGCACGAAGATGGCGAAGTTATTCCCGAAGAGCGAAAAGACTGGGAGGGAGTTGGAAAGAACAACAACCTTCTCTTAGTATGTGACTCAACTAACGCAGATCGAAGTGGGTGGTCAGCTCCTGAAGGTCTTGTATATACATCACTTGAAGAAATCATTAGTGGTGCAACAGGGCGACTTATCATCGGAACATTTGCGTCACAATTTGATCGACTCATCAGTATTATCAACACCTGTGAGAAGTACGGGAAGAAAGTAGTAATGGAAGGACGTTCAATCAAGACCAATATCGAAATTGCTCTGACTGCCGAACTCTTTAAGGTACAACCTGGAACCTTCATCAATGCGGGCGACATGGGAGATTACCCTTCAGACAAGATTGTGATTCTATCTACAGGAGCACAAGGTGAAGAATTTGCAGCACTTATGCGTATGGCAACTGACAAACATAAGTTTGTACAACTCACCGAACGAGACACCCTCGTACTTTCTTCTTCAGTTATTCCCGGAAACGAAATTGCAGTACAGAAGCTAAAGGATAATATTTATCGAAAGAATGTGCGGGTGATCAACTACCGATCAGCAGCAGTACACTCATCAGGACACGGTAACGCAGGAGAGCTTATCTGGGTACAACAAACCGTTAAGCCAAAATTCTTGCTTCCAGTGCACGGACATCATTACCACCTGAAGAGTCATATGTATGCTTCAGTAGAAAATGGTTTCCCGAAGGAAAATATTGTCGTTCCTGACAACGGAACTATTATTGACATCACTAATGGTACTGATCTGAAGGTACAGAAAGTGAAAGCACCAAGTGACATTATTATGGTAGACGGGTTTACCGTAGGAGCACGACAAGAAGTTGTATTGCGCGATCGACAATCACTTTCTGAAGACGGAATGTTTGTGATCATTGCGACAGTAAACACCAAGACCGGTAAACTTCGAAAGTCTCCAGATATCATTTCACGAGGATTTGTATACCTGCGAGAGAACCAACAGTTACTCTCAGAAGCACGTGTACTTATTAAACGAACCGTTGAAAAACGAACCGAAGGAATGAATCCAATTGACCTAGATATGGTTAAAGACGAACTAGCCGACACGGTAAGTGGATTCTTGATGCAAAAGACAAGCAAGAGCCCTATGGTGATTCCGGTATTAATCGGTATTTAAAAATGAAATAATGGTCGAAGACCATATATTGAATTTGCCCTAGTTTTTAAGAAGACCACAGTCGACTATAAAAACAGAAATACCCCCCCCAGGGTGCGTTCCCAATTTACTCTTTTCCTAGAGTAAATTGCTGGAACTCTCCAGATTTAAGTATCTACTTCGTTAGCAGATACAAGTAAACACCCGCATGCGGGTGTTTACTTTTGTATAGTTATGAGTATATTTTAAGCAGATGTAATTGGAGACACTGATGTCAGAAAATTCTGGAATAATTAAAAAAGCTCATGATACGGGGTCTGAATTTTGGGCACTTGAAATTAAAGCACCTAACGGAGAAGATATTAGGTACGCTCTGCAAAAAAACGATTGCAAAGACATGCCACAAACCGAGAGTACAATAACGCTTCATGGATATCCTGCAAGTGTGAGCAAGTGCGAAATCAATGGTATTATAATTTACGATCGAAACATATAACTGCCTCAAAAACATCCACAATCCTGTGGGTGTTTTATCTTGTTTGTCCCCCATCAACAATCCTTGTCTATCATTTACATTGGTACAATATAAACACTTATGGGAATACACCGCCGGCATGCTCTTCATCGTACTAAAAAAACCACTATCAGTTTTTGGTTTATTTATGTACTCTCAATTCTCTTTAACTTTCACGGACTTTTGGTTGCATACAGCAGTTCCACATACATGGGACAATTCGCGACTCCTGAGGTTATTGGTGCGCTGTATACCATCGGATCAGCTTTAGCGGTATTTTCCTTCCTATTTATTTCTCGGGTCTTACGAAAGATTGGTAATGTACGTCTCACACTCTACATGGCAGTCTTTGAGATCATTGCACTTGTAGTGCTTGGACTCACTATCAATCCTGCCACCGCCATTGTTGCCTTTGTAATATTTATCACACTGAACCCGCTTATCTATCTGAGTATCGATATCTTTTCAGAAAGTCTCATTGGGAACAACGAAACTTCTACGGGGAGTAAGCGTGGTCTGACACTTACACTGATGAGTTTAGCGGCTACATTTGCACCAATTGCATTGACGCTTATCGTAGGTGACGATGACAATAATCTTTATAAGACCTACCTTGTCTCAGCAGGAATATTTTCACTTTTCATTTTTATAGTACTCTTTAAGTTTAAAACCTTTCATGACCCAACTTACAAAGAAGTTGAGGTGCTTAAGGCAATCCAATCCTTCTGGGATAAGAAAGATATTCGTAATGTATTTCTTGCTCACTTTACCTTACAAATCTTCTTTTCATGGATGGTGATCTATCTCCCATTGTATCTCGCAACTGAAATTGGACTTCCGTGGACTGACATCGGTTCAATCATTGCTGTTGGTCTCTTCGCCTACGTCCTACTGGAATACCCTGTAGGTATTCTTGCTGATAAGTACATTGGAGAGAAGGAAATGATGGCGTGCGGATTTTTAATTCTTGCAGTTTCTGCTTCATGGATTTCATTTATGGCACTTGCGCCTGTAGCTGGATGGATGGTGCTTATGTTTATCAGTCGTATTGGTGCATCGCTGGTAGAAGCCACTACTGAGAGTTACTTCTTTAAACACACAAAAGGTACCGATGCTAATATTATGAGCTTCTTTAGGCTTACACGGCCTCTGGCGATGCTTGTGGGTGCACTTATGGGTAGCACTGCACTTCTCTATCTTCCGTTTGAACTAATCTTCATTGTGCTTGGGTTTGCAATGGTTCCAGGAATTTTCTTTACTATTGCACTTAAGGATACCAAATAGAATATATGTCACGATCTGAAAAAGTAAAATCACAATATCTTGCCGACCAATCACGGTACGACAATTTTTCTAAGAATAAAGATTTTGATGAAGACAGAGAGAAAATAATCAAAAGCTACAGGTACTGGAATATTATTAAAAATTTATACCCATACGATATGATCGCCAAAGAACATGACATGCTCGTACCAAAACGTATATTTGGAAAAATGTCAGAGTGCAAAAAAGAAGAATGGGACGAATACAAAATAATCATGAATCAGTTAGAGTTCGATGGGTATTATGATGCGATGCTTGAAAATTTCTCCAAAGGTCGCACTGTACTTAAACAACTACACCTCCACCTAATCGTCTGGATAGAGGAAAATTAAAAGCATGTGTAAGGGTTACCCTTACACATGCTTTTAATTTGGAAGGTGATACCGCTTCCCTGTTTTACCCACCATTGCTTCAGCGTGTAACTTCTCAATCTGTGAATCTACCCGAATATCTTTAAATTGGTTGAGTACTGCAAGTATTTGCTCTCTGGTCATTAGCTTTTGAGTGCCAGACAGCGTACGTAAAACTGCTCCACGAATCTGGCGATCACTTCCCTGAAACTTTGACTGCTTAATATAATTTTTGCTCTTACTGTTTGGATTACCAAACTCCTTTTTCAAATATGATCCGTAGTCCATCAACGCCCAATACCATTCTCGCGGACTCTCTTGATCTAAAGTTACTTCAATTAATTGCAATATTTCACCATCGGTCACATCTGATCTCTCTTTAAAAAAATGATAGAGGTAGACAGTCCGTAGATTTGTTTCAATAATTGGCACTGGAAGATTATGTGAAAACGCCATAACTGCTCCTGCAGTATAAGCACCAATACCAGGAAGATCAACAAGACCTTCATGTGTCATCGGAAACTTTCCTTTATGATTCTCTACCACTTCCTTGGCACAGTTATGTAGCATTTTTGCACGTCGGTTGTACCCTAAACCCTGCCATTGTATTAAAACCTCACCAAGCGAAGCGTCTGCGAGTTTCTGTACTGTTGGAAATGTCTTTAGGAATGCTTTGTACTTCGGAAGTACACGATCCACCTGTGTCTGCTGAAGCATAATTTCAGACACCAAAATCCTATACGGATTCTTCGTCTTTCTCCAAGGAAGCGCATGCCGTCCATTGTCTGTATAAAAATCTCGGACAGTCTGTATAAATTTCTTTTGCTTTTTAGTCATTTCAGGGCAAGTATAACAAATTTAAACCTGCCCAGAATTCTGGACAGGTTTTTTGATTACTTTGCTATTTTACCAATAAACCTACCAGTAAAACGGACATCCTCTAAGTCAAGTGAGGCAACCATCTCCATCACCCTAGCGTGCTCAGGAGTCGGGATCTCTATTCCTTCTGCTTCACCTTCCAAACCAAAGAAGAAATAGTTCATCGGAACATGCAAGGCTTGAGCTATATGCCAAAGCTTAGAGCAAGAAACGCGATTTGCACCGGTCTCATACTTTTGAATTTGTTGGAATTTAACTTTAACCTGCACACCTAAACCATTTTGAGATAAATTAAGCTGTTTTCGGCGAAGACGAATTCTCTTACCAACGTGTAAATCAACCGTATCTATTAATTTATGCATGATTTGCCTTTCTTTAGTTTCTGTTTCTGTTTCTAGAAAAACACTAATATTATAAGTTGTCAATAGGCTGTAACCCAGCAGTATAGTCACTTAAACTATTTATTAGCTTTATGGTGAGTAAAATTTACTGCAGCACAAGGATGTAAATGGAACGTTCTACAGCTCGTAAATCATGTCTTTACGTTCTATTACCACCTTCCACCCCATAATCTGCGCATGATTATACAAAGCCTTATTCGGATTAAAACAAATTGGCTGAGCAACAGATTCAAGCATTGGAATATCACCTTCTGTATCACCCACTGCTACCGCACCCTCGGGTGTCACTTCTTCTTTTTCAAATACACGCTTGATGATATTGGCTTTGTTCTTAATGATGTGCTCATCAGTAACCACACCAGTAAACTTATCAGTTGGGCCGATCTCATACATTCTTCCGTACACCTTATCAAAACCATAGGACTTACAAAACTCATCAAGGATAGCTTTGGGTGATTGTGAAATAGCGACAACAAAATAGTTCTGTTCTTTAAGTTTCTGAACTAAGTCGCGAGTATAACGATAGACTCGTTTATTGTGTGCCGAAACAACCTCACGCCCGACATCAGCTACGACACCATAATGCACACCTTTGATGTGATTATAAAATGTCGCAATCATTGCATTAATATACTTCTCATAGGAACCTTCACGATTAAGCCAAGACTGGTACACTTTGTCATATTCGTCTGCGGCTTCCTTAGGAAACACTTCCTCCTCAATAAGCTTTTCAATAAGTTCGATAAACAAACTAGAGCGGAAGACCGTACCGTCTATATCAAAAAATGCTACCTTTTGTTTCATCTGCACAGTATAGCAAATAGTAAAATTAGTGTAAGGGTAGTCCTTATACAAAAAAAGTCACACGAATGTGTGACTTACGGTCAATTGTGTTTCTTTAAGGAGCAGAGATCAGGCTGGCAAAGGGTATAGAGAGGGGACCTCCTCTTCGCCAGCCATCTCAGCGTACATGGTTCGCACTAGCAGTAATGAAACCAATTCGCTAATGAAGGGGGTGCAAACAAAGGCTACAGGCGTGGGTGGTACCTCCGAAAACAACCACAATTTCGTCTGGTATCAAACAAACGAACTACTTCATATGAGCAGAATACCACAAGGAATCGTTTGTGCAATAGATGTTGAGCTATTTGATTCTGGCGGTGCTGTGGCACCTCCTAGTCCAGTAATTTACCCTAGGACAAAGGGCAGATTGGGATATACATTCGCAATAGTCGTTACACTCCTTACAGGAGCTGTTCGGGTTTTCGCTCTGACGAGCTGGTAACCTCTTGCAAAGTGACATTAGGTCACTCCTCACCTTTGCTCATGCAATAGCTATAAAAACAGGCCGTAATTCTTTATATTGGTCAGTTGTTAGAATCTCCTCAGTGAAGGTCATCGGTTCTTTCTTCCCTATCTCAGTAACTTTAATGCTCCCATCGGGAAACACTGCTTCCACAAAAGCCAAGTGGCCAATGTCATCAACTACATATTCCATAACTGATTCTGTCTTCGGTACAATCCCACTGTGAATACCGATCTTGCCTCGAAGCTTTCGAGCCCACGTACCTGGTATACGCATACGAACCCCTTCCCACGAAATCACCCTTTTCTTCCGCAACAATCGGTAATGTACGTACTCAGCTGGTGACAATGGATGATTCCCTCGCGCTCCACCAAACAAATCATCAATGCAGGCACGCAGTTTCACCGTTTCTTTTTCAGCTGCAGTATAGATCACCCCTTCCACAAAACGAGGGTATACGTCAGTAGCCTGGCGTTGCAATGCATCAGTAAACACCCAGCCTTCTAGGTCATTGACTCGCACCATTGCCCACCTGCCTTCTAATTTAAGCAATCGAACTTGTTGACCATAATGTAACGTTGTCAAACTGTTATCAAATGCGAGCGTTGGTTCATTATATATAAATACGCCAATTGAACCGATGAAGTATTGATCTCCAAGACGTAACGGCGTATGTGTTGAAGCGTCAGCTTTCTCAGGAGCTTTTTTAGAAGCTGGTACAACAGTACCTTGTATACGTGCAAGTTTTTCCTGATAGGTATTAAGTGTTCGTTCGGTGCTCGGTGCATATACTACGGTACCAAAAAGTGACGTTCGCACAAATACAATCAAATCATCAATTACCGCAATAAGTACCTTCATAATACTCATACTATAGCACCAGCATACAAATCTCAGGCTCTTGACCAAGGCTGTACTGCATGATGCGTTTTATTTTGCCTTTGGCCAAAGTGTATTTGCTTTTGGGTATACCACCGTTAGTGGATGCTCCAAACAATCATGTTTGTGCGCCTTACAGTAATCTCGTCCATAATTTACTAAACGGTGATTAAACCCCCACCACAGATCACGCGGCATAATATTCTGTAAATCTTTTTCAATACGTACTGGGTCTCGATAATCAGAGAGATCAAAACGTATAGCAAAACGACGCACATGAGTATCGACCGCAATACCTTCGTGGATTCCGTACAGTGTAGAAAGTACTACGTTTGAAGTCTTACGTGCCGCCCCAGGAATAGTAATCATTTCTTGAAGTGTTCGAGGAAGTTCACCATCAAACTCATCACGCACTTTCTTTGCTGCAGCAATCACATTCTTGGCTTTGTTGCGAAAGAAGCCGGTCTGATAGACATCTTTTTCCATTTCTGCCTGAGACGCATTGGCATAATCATCAAGCGTTTTGTATTTAGCAAATAACTTTGCGGTCACTTTATTCACGCGTTCATCAGTGCACTGTGCAGAGAGCTGTACCGCAATCAGACATTCAAAATCAGTGTGGTAATTCAGGGCAATTACCGCTTCTGGGTAGAGATCCTGCAAAATTGCATTCATTGCAGAGACTCGTGCAATTCTTTGTTTCTTTTTATATGGAGTCACAGTGACTATATGTTACGCAATGATGCGATACATCCGTCCGATAATACCTCCCACGGTTACACAGAAGATCACCACCGCAGTTAACGGACCGACAATCGGAATCAATAAGAAAATCTGAAACACAAATGCTCCAACGAGTATCGACAAAAGGTTTACCTCAAGTCGCTTGGTCATGGTTTTCATTACAAATGCTCCTAGTACCACACTCGAAAGTGCCAATCCTGAAACATACAGCGCCAACACCCAAGCGAAGGTAAGTAATCCAACAAACAAACCGAGTACCGTAAACATGAGTAACAACGATACCAGTGGACCAAGTAGTAACGTTAGACTTCCCACAAGCACACTTCGTGCAAATGATTTTTCAATAGATTCAACCAACGACTGCAGTTCATTCTTGAAAAGTAGATAGAGAGAAAGTGTCGCAAATAGCGTTATAAAAACAGGAATCAGTGCATCACGGGCCTGTTCTTTTGCGCTCACTAATGTAGTAGCGCCTTTACTTACTTCTCCGGCAATTACACTTCCCTGCCCCCTGGCCAAAGTTACAAAACTTGTGTAATACACAGAACCACCAACAGAAGCAGAATTCCCTAACGTGATACCCCCAGGAGCATCCATATCAATGTCACCACCTATAGCGCCATCGATCTGTACTTTTTGTGCTTTACCACGCAATGAACCTGCCACGTCTCCTTCAATATTTAAATCTCCTCCAAAGAAAAATACTTCTCCGGAAATATTTGCAGTAGATAAAATAGAAAGTGAACCTGCAATGACAAATACGTCACCACCAACATCCTCGGCGATTGTCACCTCGCCACCAACAATACGTACATCATCAGTTACTGACGCGTGCAACTGTGCAGATCCTGCTAAAATCGATACATCTTTGCCTACCTCACCATTGAGGATGACTGATGCTCCAGCAGCATACATATCTTCAGTAACCATCCCGGACATTACTGTCTTACCTGCTGGCCCCGCAGAGACGTAGTAGTCACCCTCAACTATCTGATCAGACTCAACAGAAACATCACCCCCTGTGCGTAATACAGTTTCAGCATGCGTGTATACAGGAAGTACTAATAGTGCAAAAAGGAATACGTATAGTGTTTTCATAATGTTAGGTATTGTGCTCTTTTTTCAACTCATTGTCCAATTCTACAGCCTCAATTGCATCATGCTCTTTCTGTTGCTTTTGTTCTTCCTGTTTGATCGTCGACTCAGCAATCTGCTGTTTTTCGTAGAGATTCATAAGAGAAAAGCTAACCATCGCGGAAAAAACAATACCAAAGAGGTTCATCAGTAACATAACAACGGAACCAGAAATGACTGCCATATCAAGCATCGCAATACCCGCCCCTACTACTGCAAGTGGCGGGATAAGTGCAACCGAAATTGCGATACCAGGAAGCGTTTCGCTCCATTCAGGTTGTGCTAGTGCAAAAGACACTGCAGCTCCAGCAACTATTGCAACCATAAAGTGTAATAATGACGGATCAATACGTGCTGCAATTTCTCCCGTAACAAATCCATCTCCAAAAAGCAGTGTTGCAACGATTGAAACTCCCAACCCAATTGCTAGCGCCTTTACCAACGTGAACATAGACCGACCAAGTACTTCCGTATTGGACATAACTAACCCAAGGGCAACTCCCAAAATAGGATATAACAATGGGGCAATCAACATACTTCCAATAACAATGGACGGACTATCAGCTAAGAGACCAAAAGTCGCCATCGAAACTGATAATCCAGTCAGATAAAAGAAGTCAAAATTCGGCGTACTGTTTTGCATCAGCTTTCTCACGACGGCTGCCTTGTCTTTTTCTTCAATAGCACGAAATCGAGCGGTAATAGACATATATATGTATTAATTATTCCTAAACAGTATACTCAAAATTACGTTGCGGTACAGTAGTGCTATATACAGGCAGCAAGCGAAAGTGCTTCCAGTATTGTCGGGGTACTTCCTTCTGCAATCTCTTGAGTTCGTGCTATACCAAGTTTTTCTTGTGCACACGCAATCATTTCGGGCGTAATGGTCATTGACTCAACGTCAATACCAACCTTTTCAGCAATTGCTTTCTGGGTTGGACTCAGCACGTCAGGATCAATCACTATCCCCTCTTCAGGAACAATAATTCCCTCAGTAGAAATAATGCTTGCCTCAGTCTGCTCGGGCGATAATTGTTCCTCTGGTGCAATAATTTGTACCTCTGGTGAGACTATTTCTTTTTGAATGGTAAACCAAATATAAGCAGTTGCAGATAAAGCAACAACCATGAATAGAAAACCTATAAGGATGAAGCGTGTAAGTTGTGTCATATGTCTGTAGGAAGTGTGTTATATGTTACCGGAGATTGTAGAATTATAGCAAGTAATACCCCGAGCAATACAATGCAAACCATCGCACTAAATAAAGCAACCCTCGGCGTAGATAATTCCCGTCGGCCTGAGTGCCAATCACGTGCGTAGAGAAATGGAAAAATAAATTTAAATATCATCATACAAGAACTATCCTAATTTCTTATATAGTGTACCAGTTCCTACAAGCGTCATGATTCCTATGGCTAGGATAAGCACTGGTCGATCATTAATGTACGTCCATTCTGACAACAGGCGTTCAAACCCAAAAAAGGTTGCCACTGCTCCGAATGTTACAAGCAAGGTAAAGAGCGCAGGAAATCGCGTAAAGACACTTTTGCGCACAGGAGCAATGGTTGCCTCCATTGTTCGCTCAACAGAACCAACAGTGTCATCTACACTATCCAGTACTGAATTAACTGTTTTTGTGACATTTTTCATATATGTTTATTTATTAAACAATTCAATACCCCGTTCCCATATTTCTGGATGATCTTGTTTGTATAACCAGTACCACCATTCTGCACCCCACAGGTATTGTTTTTCATATCGTGTCTCTTGCGCGTACTCTAAAATTTCTTCAAACTTTGCAAGATCCATTCGTGAGTACTGTGTATCAATTGGTACATCAGTAATCGGCTCTAGTAACCACGGCTCTGCAGAAAGTTCAATAAGCATCGTCTCCTTTTCTCCATACATGAGTGTCATCAACCCTTCTTTCACACGATAAAACCATGGAGGAAGTATTGTCTTAAACTGACCCAATTCAGGGTTCCAGAAATGGACGTATACGCTCGTACCAAACGCATCTGCGTGTTTATACGGTCCTGTCCATTTCCCAAGGTTTCCACTGTCAGTTATTAAAAATGGACGGGTATCATCCAATGATCGGAAGTGAGCAACTTCTTTTTCAAAGAAAACCTCATCAAACTCCCCACAATGTTCTTTTGCGAATACTTCAAGATATGGCTCGTTTTCAATTTGCCAATATTTAATTGCAGGACTATCTTTGTAACGAGTTACAACAAAGGTGATGTACTCGAATAGTTGTTCTTGTTGCTCTTCCCATGTTTTCTCTTGCACCCATTCTGGGATGTGACATTCAGGCCAACGTGGAAGTCTTCGTCCTACGGCAAACACAATGTCAGCTCCAACATCTTCTGCTTTTGCCACCTGATAATCAAGTTCAGAAAAATTATAAATATCATCAATAGGCTCTACCATGGGCCAATGTGCTGCCAAACGCAAATGACGCACACCAAGATCATCAATGATGGCGTCATACACCTCCTGCCAATCCAATCCAAGCTCACGTGCATAGAGAGTATTGAATGACATGCCGTATTGAATTTTCTCAGGTTTTTCTTTCTGGGCTAGAATAACCAGCACTATTGTAAAAAATACCAGCAAAGCGGTGATACATAATAGTATTTTTTTGTGATGTTTGAAAAAAAACATTATCTAAACAAAATAATAAATCCGATTGAAATAATAGCAACGTAAAGCACCTTCCGAACAATCGTCTTGGCATCGTTGCTATTCTCTCCAGCTGCCTTTGGAATAAATCGACCAAAGACTATACCCATAAGGATGATAAACACATATTTGAGGCCATCAAGCGCTTGTACCACTGTCACATCCCCTAAGTCGGTTGCCTTAAGCAACATGAATGCAGCCACACCTGCCAAAAGTTTAGCTGCAAGCACCAACATACCACCCTTTTTTGTAGTCTTCTTTGTTTGTTCCGTTATTTTTTCGTAGTAGGTTGGAACCAAAAGAAGCGAAAGTGCAAACACAATAAAACCAATGCGTGACCAGAAGAAACCGTCATCAAATGAGGTTTCTAAAAAGAGACCCTTCATGGTGATGTAATGTAGTGAGAAAAATAATCCACTATGGATAGTATGTAGCACCAAGCTATGAGTGAAACGCATTTGTGAAACCAGGAGCGTTCCTACCGCCAGAAGCACAATTCCCCAAATAAAGTTTGGTGTTAACG
>Ga0209304_1000902_pt1 | contig 19352 bp, 22 predicted proteins | sample COGITO_mtgs_1004_4_FD_184789 | JGI IMG/M metagenome (GOLD analysis project Ga0209304, IMG submission 184789) | Pelagic marine microbial communities from North Sea - COGITO_mtgs_100423 (SPAdes) (version 2) | ecosystem: Environmental > Aquatic > Marine > Epipelagic ...
GTGAATTCAAAACAGGAAATGTTGGTCGTGCATTAACAAAGGAAACATTGGAAATGTGGCACAAAAAAATTGAAGGTGATCGTAAAATGTCCCACATCAATGAAAGGGAAAATGGTAAAACCTCACGATTTGGATTGCGGTTTATATTTGAAAATGAAACACCGTATACATTACCAGCTGGTGATGACGCTGTGCCAATGAAATGGGATCAGCCAAACCGCATTCCGGATGATGAGATTTCAATGATTTCATCGTTTCCATTGGATTACGATTACAAAAAAAACAAAGCGCACTACATATGCGGAATGTCAGTTCCACCGCTAATGATCCAAAAGATTGCGGAACAAATACAAATTCAATGGTTGGATAAATTATGAGCAAGGGAAGAAAACCAAAACCAACGGCAATTTTAAAAGCACAGGGAACCTATGATGCCAGTCGACACAAAAATCGATTGGAGGCTGAAGGCATTCCATCACAACCATCGGTGCAATCTGCTGATGACACGTTTGAATGGTTGGTAAAAAAATTAGATGATCTTGGCGTTGTTGCTGAAGTCGATGCAATGGCATTGCAAATGTTGGCGGACGCCTGGGAAGATTACCAGGTCGCAAGGAACGTGATCAAAGAACACGGACCGACATATTCCACAACAACGGCACAGGGCGATTTTATGTGGAGGCCACGCCCGGAGGTGTTGATGATGAATCAATCGTGGTCCAAGGTCGAAAAGATGATGGTTCAATTTGGATTGACCGCATCATCACGCGCAAAGATTGAGACGCAAGAAAAGATTGAAACACTTGATGACCTTTTGGAATAATGGAAAAGAACACAATACACCACGCCGATTGGATGACGAACGATTTGCCCGATGGTTCAGTGAACCTAATCATTGCCGACCCGCCTTATTTTGAAGTGCGCGGCGATTTCGATTTCGTTTGGGATTCGTTTGATGATTATTTGAAGGACGTCGAAAAATGGGCGATTGAATGCAAAAGATTATTGGCGGAAAACGGGACATTGTTTTGGTATGGCGACGACAAGCGCATCGCATACGCTCAAATCATTTTTGACAAATATTTCAATTTGGTCAACCACTTGATTTGGCACAAAGGTGAAAACTTCATGGGCTTGAATAAGTCCGACGGCTTGCGTTCATTTGCGCCGTGTACCGAACGCATTTTGATGTATAGTTCAAAGGAGCAAGACGCAACCGGATTGCAATATGTGGAAAAAGAATTCGTTGCACCGCGAAATCCGTTTTCAATTGAATTGAAAAAATCAAGAGAAAAAAAAGGCGTCAGCATCAAAGATGTTGCTGAATATGGGAAATTTTACGGAAATGTAAATCACGGCGGCGCGGTGACTAATTGGGAAAAAGGATATAATGTACCATTGAAAGAACAATGGAAAACATTGTGTGAATTCTTACCAATTGAACGCCGTGAATACGAAGATTTGCGCCGTGAATACGAAGATTTGCGCCGTGAATACGAAGATTTGCGCCGTCCGTTTGACAACTTTTTGAATCTAAATGAGGTGATGCGATTCAATAACGAATCGGCAATGCACACGCAATACAAGCACCCAACAAGAAAACCCGAAAAATTGACGCGTGCGTTGTTGTTGACGTGTTCACGCCCCAATGATTTGGTGTTGGTTCCATTCGCTGGAAGCGGAACGGAATGCGCAATGGCTAAAAAAGAAAATCGCGAATTCATAGGTTTTGAAATAGACGAAAAATATCACGCAGTCGCAATGGAACGATTGAGCGACCAACAAGAAAAGAGCAACCAAATACAAATGTTCTAATGTACCACGATCAAAACAAAGCAAACCGAATCATCAATTTCATTGAACGCGTGTGTACGCACGTGAAAGGTGATTTGGCGGGCCAACCGTTCCTGTTGGAGCAATGGCAAAAAGAATATATTGGTCAGTTGTTCGGCACAATGAACGACAACGGACAACGGCAATACCGCACATCGTATGTGCAGATTCCACGAAAGAACGGAAAATCGAATTTGTTGGCGGCCGTGGCATTGGCGATGTTGTTCGTGGAAAAAGAAGCGGGTGCGGAAATCTATTGTTGTGCATCATCACGCGATCAGGCCAACGCCATTTTTGATGTGTGTAAACAAATGGTTCGAAACAAAGCCGTGTTGACTAACGGTTGCAAGGTGTTCAGGAATTCCATCGTATTGAATGGAACGAATTCGTTCCTGAAAGCGGTGGCCAGTGATGCGGGTGTTCTTCATGGGGCAAATGCATCGTGTGTTTTGTACGATGAGGTTCACACGGCTAAAACCGATGAGTTGTGGAATGTGATGGCCACATCAATGGGTGCAAGATCACAACCGTTGATGTTTGGTATTTCCACCGCTGGATTGTTTGATCCGAATTCCATTTGTTACAAATTATATGATTATGGAAAGAAGGTCCGCGAGGGTGTAATTCAAGACGATACATTTTTGCCGTTGATTTACGAAGCCGATCCGGAGGATGACATTCACGATCCTGATGTTTGGAAAAAGGCTAATCCGAATTTTGGCGTTTCCATCAAACCCGAATATTTTGAAAAGATGTCACAGGAAGCCAAATCAATGACATCCACCGAAGTTGCGTTCAGGCAATTGCATTTGAATCAATGGGTGAATTCATTAGCATCGTGGATCACTGATTCCGAATGGATGGATTCCGCTGGAATGATTCCGTGGAATCAATTGAAGGGGCGCGATTGTTATGCCGGACTCGATTTGGCTGCAACGGAAGATGTCACCGCTTTTGTGATGGTTTTTCCGTGGGATGATGGATCAATCAAGGTTGTTCCAAAATTATTCGTTTCACAAGCCGCCGTTGATCGTAGACACAAACAAACGGGTGGATCGTACGCATCATTTGTTTCCAATGGCGAATTGATTGTGACTGATGGGAATTCCACCGATTACGATGTCATTCAGCGCGTGATCCTGGAATGTGCTGAATCTTACAATGTGAAATCCGTGGCCTATGACCGTTGGAATTCCAATTCATTGGTCCAGCAATTAACGGACAAAGGAATTGAAATGGATCCGTTTGGCCAGGGGTTTATTTCGATGACCGCACCAATTAAAAATGCAGAAATCCTGATCAAAAAGAAGTTATTGCATCACGGCGGTCACGGAATGTTGCGTTGGATGGCGGCGAATGTAGTCACCAAAAAGGATGATGCGGAAAATGTAAAATTCAGCAAATCAAAAGCGGGTGACAAAATTGATGGAGTCATTGCAATGATTATGGCATTGGGTGAAATGATCACATCGGAAGGTAAAGATATGACCGGATCATCAACGTATGAATCGCAAGGAATCCGAATGTTATGATGAAATTGGATGATGCCCGTGAATTGGGATTGATGTTGTTTGAAAACGGATTCACACCGTGGATGGCAGAAACAGGTGATGGATACGTTGTCAGGGTGTTGATAAATGGTGAAATCATCAATGTGTTTCGTACTGATGTTGAATCAGTTGGAGGTAATTAAAAAATTCATATATTGTTGAAAACAAAATATTTTATTATGTTTCACACAACAACAACAAATGTTTCCGTAAATTACACCATTATGCAACCAGTTGATGATGTAGAAATTGGCGATATCATTGAAATGTCGCGCACGGGAAAAGAATTTTTGGTGGAATCCGTTTCACCATCGGGCATCGTTTTGAAGGAATGCACACGATATGTTTCATTCAGTCGTGCTGCATTGAACGAACGATTGAAACGCAACGTTGCGATTCATAAGCCCATATAAAGAACCACGGGGCGTTCTGCTCCGATTGGTGGTTTTGGTTTGGTAGGGAACGCTGTGGTGGCGTTCCCTTTTTTATTTCCAAATGTTTGATTGTGAATAATTAAACGCAAATGTTAAATTTTGAACATTGCATACGTTGTTGTATATTCACATCGAATTGTACAATCATCTTTCAAACGAATGGCCGAAAATCAAAATTTATTTGGGCGAATAATCGGAGCATTCCGAAACAACCCAAACCGACCATCCACGTCACTGGCTAATCCAGCAGAATGGATGTTTTCGGATAACGAATCAAAAACAGGCATTGCAGTCACGGAAAATAGTGCGATGCAATTGTCGGCAGTTTTCGGTGCCGTTCGTGTGATTTCCGAAACAATGGCAACATTGCCTTGGAACGTAAAACAAACAAATAACGGAATCGTTCAGGATGCCGATGCGCACCCGATCAACAAATTGATCCATCATCCAAATGCGATGATGACTGATTTCACATTCCGTGAGACGTGCCAGGCACATTTGTGTTTGCATGGAAATGCGTTCATAGCGATCAAACGCGACGGTGCTGGAAATCCATTGCAATTGATTCCGATCCACCCGGATCGTGTTCAGGTGAAAGTATATCAAGATGAAAAATTCTATCAAGTAGACGGAAAAGAAACATTTGATGATTCCGAAATCATCCACCTTGTTGGATTGGGTTTCGATGGGATCGTTGGAAAATCCGTGATTGAAGCGGCACGTGAGTCCATTGGACTGGGATTGGCCGCTGATCGTTTTGGTGGTTCATTCTTTGGTAACGGTGCAAACGTTTCTGCGGTCCTAACACACCCGGGTCGTTTGAGTGATGAAGCCTATAAACGACTCATTCGTTCGTGGCAACAACGCAACGCGGGATTGGATAACGCACACAAAACTGCAATCCTTGAGGAAGGGATGAAGGTTGAAAAGATGTCGATCAGTCCACAGGAATCGCAATTCATATCAACGCGGAAATTCGGCGTTGAAGATATCGCACGTTTTTTCCGTATTCCATTGGCTTATTTGGGATCAATGGAAAATTCATCCACACGGGCCAATGTTGAAGAACAGGGGATCATTTTTTCCAGAAATTGCATCTTGCCTTGGGTCAAACGCTGGGAAGCGGAATTCAATCGGAAATTGTTTATCGGCGATTCAGCATATTACATCCGTTTCAATATGGATGGATTGTTGCGTGGTGATATTCGTTCAAGATATGAAGCCTATACAAAAGGACGTCAATGGGGATGGATATCTGCAAACGATGTTCGTAAAATGGAAAACATGGCACCGATTGATGGTGGCGATGCATACCTCCAACCGTTGAATATGGTTGAAGTTGGACAACCGCAAAATGATGATGCCGATGCCGTGGAATAATTACCCAAAGGCAGCGAGCGAAAACGCACAAAAAGCATTGGATCACCGTGAAGAACACGGAACCGATTGCGGAACGCCAGTAGGTTGGCAACGTGCGAATCAATTGGCTGGTCGTGAATCGATTTCGGACGATGTTTTAGTTCGGACCTATTCATTTTTGTCACGCGCAAAGGTCTATGATCAAGGGCGTTTTTTTGATGAAGATGGAAAAGAGATTTGCGGATCGGTAATGTTTGCAGCCTGGGGAGGTGATGAAATGTTGCGTTGGGCAAAAAGAACGATTGAACAAATGAAAGAAGATAAAAACGAAAGACATATAAAATCCGTCATTGAAACCGATGATGAAATCGTGATCACATTTGGAAAAGGCGAAATGGTTGATGATCCTGAAACGGAATCAAAAACGGAAAAACGTGCAGAGCCAAACGAATTGGCGGTTGGTGATTTTGTGCGTTGGAATTCATCAGGCGGCAATGCGTACGGCCGAATCATTCAAGCTGAAACGGACGGCGAATTGGAAGCAGATTCAGGATTCATCGTCACAGGGACACCGGATGATCCAGCGGCATTGATTAGAATATACCGCTATGATTCCGAATCGGATGCATATGTGGAACGCAAACCTGTTTTGAATGTGGTTCACAAATTCAGCACATTGGAAAAATTCGATGCTGAAGTCCGCAAATCATCCGTTGTAAAAGAACAACGCGAATTCCGAATGGAAAGCGCGGAACAAAATGGAAACACAATTCGTGGCTATGCCGCCGTTTACAATTCGGATTCCGAATGGATGGGTGGATTCTACGAACAAATTGAAACAGGTGCGTTTGATGAGGTACTGAATGATGACGTTCGTGCCTATTTCAACCACGATGAAAACTTATTATTGGGACGTGTTTCATCAGGAACATTGAGAATCAGCACGGACAAACGCGGTTTGTTTTATGAAGTTGATTTGCCAAAAACATCATACGCGAATGATTTGATGGAATTGATGCAGCGTGGAGACGTGAATCAATCATCATTTGCATTCCTAATTGAAAGAGACCGATGGGAACAACGCGATGGCGTCACTTATCGGATCATTGAGAAAGTATCACGTTTGATCGATGTATCTCCGGTTTCAATGCCGGCTTATCCAAGCGCAACGAGTGAATTGAAAAAACGAGATTTGGAACCTGAAACAAAAGCAGAAGTTGAAACGGCAGCGGATGAACAAGCACCCGAATCCAATTCAACTGAATCTGCTGATGTAGATGATTCCGCCATTTATTTGTATAAAAGTAAAATTCTAAATTTTTAACACGATGAAAAACATCGAATTGCGCGGCAAACGCGCTGAATTGATCAAGCAAGCAACGAATATCGTTGAGGCTGCTCAAGCAGAAGGACGTTCATTGAACGCAGAAGAAAAAACAAAATTCGACGCAATGGAAGCGGATGCACGTGGCATCAAAGAACAAATTGATGTTCTTGAGCGCACTGCTGAAATGAAAAAAGAATTGGCTGCAAATGCAGAAGTTCGTGAGGCTGCTCCAAAAGCAACACGCAAAGGTGCATTCGAAAAATACCTCCGCAACGGTATGAGTTCTTTGAACGCAAACGAGCGTTCAATGATGGCTGAATTACGTGGAACATCAACGCAAGTTGCTGGAACCGATTCATTGGGTGGATTCCTTGTACCTCAAGATTTCAGTAATGAGTTGGATATCGCAACATTGTTCACTGGTGAAGTTGAGCGTCTTGCAAAGAAATTGAACACTGCGGGTGGCGCATTGTTGGATTACCCAACAATTAACGACACGGCAACTGATGCTGGTTTAACTTCTGAAGCGGCGGCGGTAACTGTTCAAGATATGACATTCGCCAACGCTCAATTGAGTGCTTACAACTACGCATCACAAGTTCGCGTTTCAATGCAATTGTTGCAAGACAACGCATTCGATTTGAACGCATTCCTTGCTGAAGCAATGGGCGAAAGAATCGCACGCGCAACAAACGCGGCATTCACAACGGGAACTGGTTCAAGCCAACCACAAGGTATCATCACGGGTGCAACATTAGGAAACACCGCGGCATCTGCAACGGCAATCGCCGCTGACGATATCTTGGACCTTATCCACTCAATCGACCCAAGTTATAGAAACAAGCCAACCTTCGGGCTTATGGCCAACGATTCTGTAATTTCTGTGATTCGTAGTTTAGGGCTGGGCAGTGCCAACGATTTCCCAATCTTCATCCCGTCGATGACGGCTGGTGAGCCGGACAAATTATTTGGATTCAACCTATACTACAACAACGATATGGCATCAGCAATCACAACGGGTCAAAAGACTTTGTTGGCGGCTGACTTCAGCAAGTTCGTTGTTCGTTCTGCTGGTGGTGTTCAAATGGTACGTTTGAACGAGCGTTACATGGACGAGTTAGAAGTTGGTTTCGTTTCTTACGCTCGTAAGGATGCGAAGGTTCTTGATAGCCGTGCAGTGAAATACTTGGCTCAAGCCTAATCGATATGAAAGTCAGATTTTTGAAATCTGTGTCGGGCAATGGATTCCACTACCGCAAACACGCGGTGGTGGAAATCCACTCCGATGAGATGTTGACCGATTTTTTGAATGCGGGTTTTTGTGAGGCAATTGCCGAAGCACCAAAAGCACGCGCAAAGAAGGCGGTGAAAAAGAACACTACAAAGGAAACAAGATAAGAAATGGCAATTGATATTGTAACGCCCGCGGCGTCCGAACCCATCACATTGACCGAGGCGAAGAATTTTCTTCGCGTTGACCATAGTGATGACGACACCTTGATTGAGGCCCTAATCACGGCCGCACGTCAAATGTGTGAAAGTTACACACGACGCGTTTTGGTGACTTCAACAATAGACGAATATTTTGACCAATTCCCACGCAATCATTGGGATGGTCAATCGAACTTGTTGTATTTGTCACGCGGTTCAGTTGCATCAATCACATCCGTTTCTTATGTTGACGAAATTGGTTCAACGGCGGTGATTCCGTCATCGTTGTACACAACCGATTTGATATCGGAACCCGCACGCATTCAATCAACTGATGGTTGGACCACAGGCGCGGGCGTTATCAATCAATTGATCGTGCGCTATGTTGTAGGGACTGATGTTTCTGCAATTCCAAAGCCATTGATTCAGGGAATGATGTTGGTCATTTCCGAATTATACGATCAACGAATGGATCGTGTTCGTCAGTTGCCAACGGCATCGGAATATTTGTGGAACCCATATCGAATCTTTACATTCTAATGATTGATCAATCGGGACAATTGGATCGCAGAATCGTGATCCAAGGCTATACCACCAGCACCGACGCGTTCGGTGAAGTTGTGAAATCATTCACAACATTGGCCACGGTATGGGCAAAGGTTGAGGAAAAAAGCGGAAAAGAAGGTGAAGATGGGAACCAAATAGTTGCGAGTAAAAAGGTGGAATTTTTCATCCGATACCGCAACGACATCAATGAGCAAATGCGCATTGTGTACAACAACGAAACATACAAAATTGAAACTATCCTGAATGCCGATTCACGCAAAGCATTCCAAAGGATCGTGACACGATTTGCGGACTAATGGGAACAACGGCCGAAAGAATGATGTCAGCAAGAAGTTCACGCGGTGGAAACACTGGCGGGGCTTTTATTGGTTTTGATGAAAGGGATATCAAAAAGGAATTTGAACGTGCGTTCAAAGAATTGGAGAATCTACACGATGGGGTGACCACGGCGCAAATTCGCCGCATCGCACGTAAGTCATTGAAACCGATGGTGAAGGCATACAAAGAGGAGGCCAAAGCCAAAAGCAAACGCGATTTCGTTGTCTATCGAAACGGTGGAATTTATGCGGAAATCAAGCCTGGAACACTTGCAAAATCGATGGGGATCATCACAACGAAAGTGAACCGTGGATCAACATTCGCATCATTGCAAGTTGGTCCAAGGGTGAAGCGTTCATTTTCCGATCCTGAAAAGGGCGGATGGTTTGCGCACTTTTTGGAATACGGATATTTGCAGGACGGCGGATATAAAAGTGGAATTCAAGGATTCGCAAGTCGGGCGCGGATGAAAAATTCATCAGGCGTTGGAAACGAATTCAAAAGATTGATGCGTTCATTTTTGAATAAAAAGGTAAAAGCCGCACGGGTATGATAGGAAAGGTTATCAAATACACATTCGACAATGATTCAGCATTGAACACATTGTTTGGTGGACGCGTTTTTCCTGTTGTTGGCGCACAATCACAAACGACTCCATTCGCAATCTATGAGGTGGTAAACATCACCACCAGTATGACCAAAGAATCGGATTCGCACATTGATGATATTGATGTCAGGATCACGTTGATTTCAACAAAGTATTCCGACACACAAAACGCCGTTGAATACATTCGCAGTGCATTCGTAAGGATGAACGGAATCATTCAGGGTGTGAAAGTACAATCGTGTATGTTCGAGGGACAACGCGATTTGTTCAGCGATGATGAACGAACATTTGGATCACAAGTTGATCTACAATTTCGGATATCACGCGATTGATTTAGTAATTTGTAAAACGATAAAAAACAAAGAAAAATGGCTGCAACAAGCATAATGAATTCAACCGACGTTGTGATTCAAATCAGCGAAGATGGTGGAACGTCTTACGACATCATCGGCCGTGCGACATCGGCATCATTGAGTGTTTCAATGGAAACACGCGATACAACAAACAAAGATTCTGCTGGATGGCAGGAAAATCTTGAGGGTCTAAAATCTTGGTCATTGAGTGGTGACGGATTGGTGACCTACTCAATCAGCGGGGATTTCGACACACCGGATGATCTATTCACATTGTTGTCAAACCGCACTTTGGTAAAAGTGAAATTCGGTTCTGCAACAAGCGGTGAAATCGACTACACAGGTGACGCATACCTCGTAAGCTACGAACAAGAAGCGGGCGTTGAGGAAAACGTGACGTATTCATTCGGGTTCACAGGAACAGGTGTGTTGACTCAAGCATCAGTTGCTTAATCAACAAAATGATTCGGGGCCGTCCATTGGGCGGTCCCTTTATTACAACAACAACAAAACAAAAAACAAATGACACAAATCATTGAAATCGGGGAACGTAAACACCCAATTCGATTTGGATTCAACGCATTGCGTGAATTCAGTCGAATGACTGGAACAACATTGGCAGATTTAGAAAATCTTGGAAACGATATGACATTGGATCAGGCGATCACGTTGATGTATTGCGGATTCAAAGACGGCGCACGAAAAGAAAAGGCACCGTTTCGTTATGATGTGGCCGATGTTTCGGATTGGATTGATGAAGATGAGGCGTTGATTGAAAAGGCTTTTGCGGTATTCGAACAACAATTTTCTTCAGGTGAAAAAAAGTAAATGACCGGACGTCCACGGGCAGCGTTCAGTCATCCACTTGGGATGATTTGGAGGCGTTTGCGTTCGGTCAAATTGGGTTGATGCCCGGTGTATTTTACGATTTGTTACCACGCGAATGGACCAATTTGGTTGATGGCTGGAATCAAAAGGAGAATCGCCGCGAACAATCGGAGTGGGAACGCACACGTTGGATGACAACGATTTTGCTGAATCCACACACGAAAAAACGGATCAAGCCAAAAGATTTGATTGTGTTCCCATGGGAAAACAAGTTGAAGAAAGACCGCAAGGTTTGGACACGTGGTGAAATTATCGCCACAATAAACGAACGAAAAGAACGCGCAAAGCAGAAAAATGGCGAATTTATCCAGTCTTAATTTCCGACTAACGGCGAACATCGCGCCATTCCGTAAAGGTTTAAACAAGGCCGAACGTTCAATGGACAAGTTCGGCCGCAAGATGCAGCAAACAGGGAAAAACCTGTCAATGAAATTGACGGCACCTTTAGCTGCAATTGGAGCGGTATCGTTTAATGTGTTCAAGGGTTTTGAACAGGAGATGTCCAAAGTTCAGGCGGTATCGGGTGCAACGGCCGAGGAGTTCGAAGCGTTATCACAAAACGCAAAAGATTTGGGCGCATCGACAATGTTCAGTGCGCGTGAGGTCGCAAGTCTACAAACGGAATTCGCAAAATTAGGTTTCACGGCCACGGAGATCACAAAGGTTACCGAATCAACATTGGCATTGGCCCAAGCATCGGGAACCGATTTGGCGCGTTCAGCTGAAGTTGCTGGTTCTACATTACGGGCTTTTGGATTGGATGCGAGTGAAACAGGACGCGTCACCGATGTGATGGCGGCATCATTCAGCACATCGGCATTGGATATGGAAACCTTTGCCAATTCAATGAAATTTGTGGCACCCGTAGCGAAAAGCGCGGGGATGTCCATTGAAGAAACATCCGCGATGTTGGCGGTGTTGGCGAACGCTGGGATCAAAGGATCACAGGCGGGAACATCATTGCGCCGGATCATTTCGGAAATCGGTGCAACGGGAAAACCAACCGCTGAAGCATTAAAAGATTTAGCAACACAGGGCATTGGCCTGGCAGATGCGAAAGATGAAGTTGGCCGATCAGCACAATCGGCGTTGTTGATCCTTGCGGAAGGTGTGGATCAAATATCACCATTGACTGAAGAATTCAAAAATTCAGGTGGTGCGGCACAACAAATGGCCGACATCATGGGAGACACCGCATTCGGAGCATCCAAACGTTTGGAATCCGCAATGGAGGGTTTGATGATTTCCATCGGTGAGATTGTTGCCGTTGCCGTTGTTCCATTGATCGAATTTTTAGCAAAGGCGGCATCAGCGTTGAACAATATGTCGGATGGGGCAAAACGCGCCATCGTTATCGTTGGGGGTATTGCAGCCGCCATTGGTCCGGTGATATTTATACTTGGATCATTCCAACGTGCATTGTTGGCGGTACGAACGGCCACATGGTTATCAACGGCCGCAACAACGGCGTTTGGTGTTGCCGTGCAGATTGCAACATCACCAATCACATTGATTATTTTAGCAGTTGCGGCGTTGGCCGCTGGCCTTGTTTATCTTGGATACAATTTCAAAACATTGAAGGCCATCGGTATCAACGCCATTGGTGGATTGGTCAACGCAATTATTCCCTATGTCAATAAACTGATTGGGAAATTCAATGCAGTTGCCGGATTGCTTGGAAAAGACAAATTGATGGTCGAGCCGTTTAAGAAAATTAAATCGGTATCGGTCCCAGCATTCAAATCACTTGGTCAAGTCGTCACGGAAATCAAGGACGATTTGGGATTGTTTAAAAAGGAAACGAAAGAAACATCCGAAGAAGTTGACAACCTTGCGGAATCTACTGGGAATCTAAACAACGAAACAACAACGGGAACAACGACAACCACAAAGATGGGGGAATCGTTGGTGAATTTGACGCCGAAAGTTGCAACATTGGGAGCGACAACGGGAGTGATGACAATGAAGTTGGCGAAGTCAAATCAAGAAATGGACCAAGGCATCGACAAGATGGACCGCATGATTTTGACGGCCAAAGCATTGTCGGAGCAATTGACCGAATTGGCAAATCAAGCATTGGTTGATGTGGCCGTTGGGTTCGCTGATATGGCGGGACAAGCGTTGGTTGGTGCCGCATCTTTTGCGGACCTTGGAAGATTTGCAATTGAATCATTAGCGGGACTGATGACACAAGTTGGTCAAATCGCGGTTCAAACGGGTATTGCGGTCGCTGGTATAAAGGTGGCCATTCAATCATTGAATCCAGCCGTGGCAATTGCGGGTGGTCTTGCATTGATTGCGCTCGCGGGTGCAATCAAAGGAAAGATGTCGCAAGTTGGTGGACAAGGCGGAAGCATCCCAGCTATGGCCGAAGGTGGAATCGTGACCGGACCGACATTGGCCCTTATCGGCGAGGGTAGAGAATCCGAGGCAGTGATTCCGTTATCAAAACTCAACACGATGATGCAAGGCGGTGGCGGACAAAACGTTGTCGTCACGGGACGCATCAGCGGTGCAGACATACTATTGAGCAACGAACGCGCATCGCGCAACCGAACAAGACAAAGAGGTTTTTAATATATGGCAAATCCAAAACTATTTTCCGAATTCCGAAGTTCACACGGAAATTTTTACTTGATTGAAATTTGGGATGATGAATATACAGGCACCGATCCTGATCAATTTGATGTAACTGGTGATGGATTCCAATTGACCTATTCAGGGCAAACGGATGACATTTATTCACCAATCATTGGATCATCGGTATCGTTTGGAATGTACGTCCAAGATTCAGCAACCAATACCTTTTTGACAAACCTGAAGGAATACCAACAGGATCGTTATTTTGTAAAGATTTGGAAAGGGGAATTTGGTGGTGAAGATGCAAACACGTGGTACAACACCACAAAGGTTTCCGATGATGGATTGGTGATGTCATTTTCACCTGATGAAGAACAGGTGGTGTACCTCGATTTTCATTGGGGCGGATACATTGTTCAGGACATCATTGAAGTTGAAGATGTTTCGCAACCTTACGTTCTAAACATCCAAGCGACCGACGGAATTTCAAAGCTAAAGGACACGTTGTGTGGCACGTCATTTTTCCGTCAGTTCACAAATCAATTTATCAATGCATTGGATCAGGTGGGTGTGTTGGATATCTACGAAAGCGAACACCCGGTGTTGGCCGTTGTGTGCGATTGGTGGGCTGAAGAAATGACCTACAACGCAAACAACAATCCATTGGATGAGGTGTTTGCGGATTTCCACGCATTCGATACGATTGATGAACAGGGTTTCTACACCAATAAAAATTGGTTTGAAATCCTGTCGCAAATGTGTACGATATTCGGTTTGCGTTTCTATTATTCAGCGGGCCAATATCGATTGGAACAATTGTTCCAACGCGGCGAATCTTCATTCACGGAACACCGCTACAAAAAAAACAAAACAAAGATTGATTTTGAAAGTGGCGTTTTCTACAATAAGACCATTGATCAAACATCAAACAAAGCGCGATTGGCTGGAAACATTTTCAACTTTTTACCAGCAGTCAATGATGTGGCGATCACGCTGAATCAGGAACCAAAGGCAATGAAAGGAGTCACATGGGACAATTCCAACGATCCTGATTTAGCCATTGGATTGGTTTCATCGGCATTGCAAAATCAATTGACGTTCGTGTTTAATCACCAAATCAAATTGTTCCTGAATGTCAATGTCAACCAAAACAACATCTTTGCAAAGTTGAAATTGAACATTGAATTGTTTGATTTCAACAACAACATCACGTACTATTTAGACCGTACGTATACAGGAACAACACCATCAACACCCGTATGGACCACAACACAATCGGGATCAGGGTATGAAATACTCGTTGGCACATTCCAAGAATTTAGTGGCCAGGTGACGTTGGGGAATTCCGATGTGATCCAAATCGGTGGTCCAACCACGATTGTGACGCCTCAAATTCCATCGGATGGCGATATGACCATCAACTGGGATTTCGTTGGTTTCGTTAACACGAACGGATCGGTTCGTGGTTTGAACGTTGGTAATTCTTCATCATACAAGATGACATTGCAATCGGTGGATTCATCGTTCGGATCAATACAAAATCAAACAACCGTTGTCCGTGCCGTATCTCCAAATGCTGATATCAATGGTTTGGTTTCCTATGAATTGCCTGAAACGGATATTTTCACAGGTCAGGGTGAACGCGGATCATTGGTCAACCAATACGATGTTGGTGGGTTATTGTTTAAAGTTCCCTATTCAAATTGGCGCGAAGGGAATTCAGGATCGTATGTTGAAATTCAAAAATTGATTTGCCAGGAGTTATTGAAGTTGATGGATTCACCTGTTCAAAAATATACAGGTGGTATGTTTAGCTCGCATGATTTCCGCCAGCGTTTGACCTTTGATGGAAACAATTGGATTCAATTGGGTGGATCGTATTCTGCAAATATGGATCAATGGGATGGCGAATGGTTCGTGATCAATCGTGCTGCAATCACACCCACATTTGATGAGGTTGAATTACCCATTGACAATGTGAATTTTGGAAACGTCAACGGTTTGACTGGTGGCGTTTCTTTTGACGGAATCGATGCCGTGAATCTTGACACCAACATTTTAGATGTGACAACCACGGCGAATGTCGGCACCGATTTGGATGTTGGTGGGGACACTGGATTGGCGGGTCGTTTGGATGTCACGGGTTCAACAACGTTGACGGGCGACACCACGTTGAACAACATGGACCATCAAGGAATTTTGATTCAAGAAATCACCGACATCACAAATTCATCGGGTTCAACCTACAATGTTGGGGACACGGAATACATGATGTTCAACACGTGGTCGGGCGGTAATGGAACGGCAACAATCAATTTGCCGCGTGCGGGTGATAACGAAGGCCGGTTGTTGCGTTTCAAATCGGATGGAACCATCGGTGCAAATACATCAATCACATTGTCACCAACATCACCCGACACGATTGATGGCGACTCGGAATTTTCTTTCAACCGCGATTTTGATGGCGTGATGTTATTGGCACACAATTCGAATTGGTTCATCATTCAGCGCAAAGCGAAATAAAAAGCCGTTAGGCGATACTTATATTTGAAACACATACATAAAGACACAAATGAATGAAACAATCTCAATTCTACTACCTGCTTCGCAGAGGGTTGTTCAACGCTGGGTCGGCAATCATAAAAAACGGACTGGTTATGTTTAACAAGTTCACGACCGCTGGCCTCAATTTCCCAGCCCAAGGCTCGGCCGAATTCAACGGCACGAGTGATTACGTACAACTACCCGACCCGTTCAGCCATACGAACCACACGATAGCGGCGTGGGTTTATAATACGGACGACACAAACCCAACTTTTGTACTTGACCAAAGAGCCGACAACGATGACGGATATAGGCTAATGCCTTATAACGGGCTTTTCTATTATTCAGTAAACACATCCGATTTAACATTCACAAATGTTAAAGATGAGTGGATTTATGTGGTTGGTACATACGATGGAAGTACTATGAAACTATACAAAGACGGCTCCGTTGTAAGTTCGTTATCAACGAGCCAAACAATCAGCACTACAACAAATGCACGAATTGGTAAAAATTCATATATTGATTTATATCCTTTCAACGGCAACCTCGCCAACGTCGCAATATGGAACCGCGCACTTTCAAGCGATGAGATTAATTCCGTGATGTGGAAAGACCATCAAGCGCTAACGAGTGCGGAATCAAACGGCTTACAAGCGTGGTATTCTTTGGACGATATAAGCGGCACAAGCGTGCCGGATTCAAGCGGTAACGGGAACACCGGTACGGCTAACTAAAAACATTTTTTTATTATGGCAGTACAAACAACTTTAGTGAACAAACCACTAAACCCGCGCGGCAATGACCAAAGCCCTTTGGCCTACAATCGTGCAAAACTATTCAGCGGGAAGGCCCTTGATTTTGATGGGGTTAATGATAAGGTGGATTTGCCTACTTTATCTTTTGACCTTTACGCATTCTCTTTTTATTACGAAGGGGCTATAAATTCCGGAACCGGTCAATTTATTTTCCATACTGGAGATGGCACAAACGATGGTGTTTCTATTGGTTCGGTAACCTCTTTGCTAACTGGCGAAACGCTAACGATTGGGGACAACGGAAATTATACGGCTATTACTGAATCGTTTGACGATGCAATTCATTTTATCGTTTGCACTTGGAATGCAACGGAAAACAAATACAATTTTTACTTAAATGCTCAAAAGTTAAGCACTATAAATAGCGGAACGGATGCGCCTTTAATTTCTCTTTCAACGGCTCCAGCAATTGGTTATCGTAAGGCCATTGGCGATATGTACCTAAACGGAAATATATCCAATGTAAGAGCATTCAACACCGCCCTCACCGCCGCACAAGTGGCCGACCTATACAACAACCCCGAGAAGGTCGTACCTACTGGAGTGGATAACACCGCTTTAAAGTTATGGCTACCAATGCAAGAAGGCGCGGGAACGACGGCGTACGATGGGAGCGGAAACGGAAACCACGGCACCATAAGCGGAGCGACTTACGTCAATGGCGTAGGCGCACCCGTCAGTCAAACGGCGGTTATTGATTGGAATAAGGGGACGAACCTTACTCTTTATTCGGAAGATGGTTCGGTATGGGGTACTGGCGGGAACGCACCAACAATAACGCAAGACCAACCCGACCCATTTGAAGGCACACGAGCGCAACGTATACAAATGGATAAAGCCAGTAATTACGCTCAAATCGTTAAGCAACACACCCAAATTAGTGCAAGTGTTCAATACACCGCAAAGATGTGGTTAAAAGCGGTGAGCGGAACGCCGACCATAGGAATAAATTATAATGGTTCTGGCGGTAGCTGGCAAAATGTAACGCTCACAAATGAATGGGCAGAATATGAAGTAACGCGCACGATGAATGCGGATTATGAATATAGTCATAACATATTGATTGGAAACCCAGCGCCGGGCACATCTTCAACCGCTGACTTTTATATTTACGGCTTACAAATTCAGTTAGGCGATACCGCTGGGCCTTATGTGCCTACATTCGGCACCGCCCAAACCTCGGAAGTATTACTCCCCCAAGGCTTAACAACGGGCCGCGATATCACGGGCGTGAATCTATTTGAAAACGTGCGGAAACAAGGCGCGCTAAATCTTGACGGCAATTCGTGGGCAGAGGTTCACGATAATGAAAGCCTTGACTTTGGTACGGGTTCGTTTAGCCTTGAGGCGTGGGCGAAAGTTAAATTTGTAGACCAAGGTTCAAGTGTTAATGTGATTTTAAATTTAGGAAACGGAATCAACTCAAGCGATTCTGCTGGACTTGCTATAAGTAGTGTTTTAGCGGCTAATTTTTGGTATTCAAGCCCGTCCGGTAGTTCAGTATTAACCCAAGGCGACTGGGTGCATATTATCGGCGTATACGACGAAACAAATGCCACACTTTATGTTAATGGCTCACAAGTAGACCAAGACGCAAGAGGAGCGAAGGACGTAAATAATGCGTTAGTAAAACAAATCGGTCGCGATGTAGGTCCAAATAGGTTCTATCACGACCAAATCGCCCAACCGCGCATTTATAACCGCGCGTTGACGGCGGAGGAGGTTCAGCGTAATTACAACGCGGGGAAAAACATTTATACAAATTAAAAAAGAATCAAAATGAGGGGAAACGTTTACATCTCAATTCCAGCGGCGGACAAAGACAATGCATTGCCGTCAGCAATCACACGATACGATTGGACTGAAGTGGCTTACAATGAAGAAGGTGAAGTGGAGTCTACGACAACCATTCATCCAACGTGGTCGCAGTACGGCGAAAAGTACAAAGCGGATTTTGGTGCGGCCGTATCGGTTAATGTTAACGATGTGGAATTCATCGTGTACGAATTGGAAGCATCGTGGCAAGATTCCGAAACAAGCGCATTGGTCGCATTGGGTTCGGGATTGTCTGCGCCGAATTACACACTCATGACCGCAAGCGAAGCGCGTTCATTTATCGCCGAAAATTCGGATGTTCAACTTTAAACGCTGGTTTATTATGGCACGCAAGATTGAAAAAATCATTCTTCATTGCGCCGCGACACCGGAAGGTCGCGACGTGAAAACGGAAACAATAAAATCATGGCACGTCAAAGGCAACGGATGGTCGGACATCGGGTACCACTTCGTTATTGAATTGGATGGCGCGGTGAAGAACGGACGCCCACTCCATAGAAGCGGAGCGCACACGAAAGGCCACAACGCCACATCAATTGGCATTTGCTATGTTGGTGGTATAGATAAGGATAAGAAGCCAAAGGACACGCGCACGGAAGCCCAACGCAAGGCGATGGACCAACTTATTGCGGACCTAAAGATGGACCATCCAACGGCAACGATTCACGGCCACAATGAGTTCGCGGCGAAGGCGTGTCCATCGTTCGACGTCTCGAAAGAATACGGCGCACCGAAACCAAAGGTGAAGAAAGCTAAATCAAAGGCATCGGAATAATGAATAAAACAATCGACACTATCAAAGGCAATTTGAAAACCATTTTGTCGTTCGCCGATTCCGAGTTCCTTGAATTACTCATCGCGATTCTGCACACCTTTTTGTTGCCGCTCGCCGTATGGACGGAAATTG
>Ga0209304_1000919_pt1 | contig 19126 bp, 18 predicted proteins | sample COGITO_mtgs_1004_4_FD_184789 | JGI IMG/M metagenome (GOLD analysis project Ga0209304, IMG submission 184789) | Pelagic marine microbial communities from North Sea - COGITO_mtgs_100423 (SPAdes) (version 2) | ecosystem: Environmental > Aquatic > Marine > Epipelagic ...
TGGCGCGACAAATAACGCATTACACAACGGGCTTTGGGATACTTTCCAGGCAAAGGTATGTTCTCTACCTCCTGAACCTAATATTAAAATATTCATGATACTGTTTGAATTAATATGCTTTTTCTTCCCCTCTGATCGTATTGAAAAGTGTTTGAAAAATAATTTTTAAATCTAAGAAGAAGGACCAGTTTTCGATATAAAAAATATCGTGTTGCACACGTCCTATGATGTCTTTATCAGTTTCTACCTCACCTCTATATCCACTCACTTGAGCCAGTCCAGTGATTCCAGGCTTCACAAAATGTCGCACCATAAATTTATCTATTTTTTTGGCGTACATATCTGTATGGCTCAACATATGAGGTCGTGGCCCCACTACTGACATGTCTCCTACAAGTACATTGAAAAACTGTGGCATCTCGTCCATACTTGTTTTACGTAATAGTTGTCCAAATCTAGTAATACGATCATCCCCGCGGGTGACTTGTTCTAAGTCTGCCCTTGGATTGGTAACCATGGATCTAAACTTGAAACAATTGAAAGATTTGAAATTATATCCATTTCTTAGTTGCGTAAAAAACACGGGGCCTTTGGATTCTACTTTAATGACAAGTGCGATCAGTGGAGTAAGCCAAGACAAAATTAATACAATTACTGCCAAAGAAAATACGATGTCAAATGCTCGCTTTAGGAGTGAACTCAAGGGGTCGTCAAGAGGAATCGTCCTGAAGGTTAGGATTGGAATGATTCCATAGTAATCATGTTGCAATTTTTTGGACAATACTTTGGTTCTATCTGGAATAAACTTAACGACTTTAAGGTTGTTGTCTGCGTAGTTTACGACTGCTAAAAGATCTTCATTGTTAAGTTCTGATATTGAACAAAAAATCTCATCAATTTCTTCGTTTGTAATGTAATCAAAAGTGGCTTCTAAGTCTAGTTTGGATCGGTCTTTGAAACAAACAATTTTTTTATTTAGAAAGCCATAGGCAGGGGTCTCTATAAGAAATTTTTCCAGCGATTTAGACTGAGGGGTTTCACCTAAAATAATCGTTTTACGAATATTTCCTTTAAAAATTGATCGATACCTTTTTAGTAAGAAAAACATTAGATATTTGAAAATCGCAATGCAAAAAAACGATGCTAAAATATATTTAATGATAAGTGTCGGACTAAGATTAAGATTGAAGTTAATCCCTGAATACGCAAACATTAATAAGCTAAAAAGGAGAATTTGTCTAAAAAGTAATTTAGCTATTCTTATAACGGTAGAATATCTATGAACTTCATAAAAACCAGATACAAAAGTCGTTACAAGCCACCCAAAAGAAAGAAATAATATAAAGTTTAGAGGGGGGATCTCTGTGAAAAAACAAAAAATCCCAAGCGCATTTATAAGCACCAAATCGGCTGCGTATGAAATGGGTTTTATAAATCCTGAATATCGACCTTGCTTAAATAAACTCACTTACTGTTTTATATGTTTCGAGAAATCTTTATGATCAATCTTGGTTAATTTTTCATCGGATAAGTTCTGAAAATAATTAAAAGTTATCTTCATTCCCTCTTTTCGGGCTATTTGAGGTGACCAATTTAACACTTTTTTAGCTAATGTAATATCCGGTTGTCGTTTTAAGGGGTCATCCTCTGGTAAAGTTTTGAAACTTATTTTTTGATCAGAGTTTGTTAATTTTAAAATTTCATCTGCAAATTCAATAATTGTAATTTCATCTGGGTTTCCTAAATTGACAGGATTTGAATAGTCACTAAATAACAATCGATAAATCCCTTCAACTAAATCGTCCACATAACAAAAGGAACGTGTTTGGGCTCCTTTTCCAAATACGGAGAGATCTTCACCTCTAAGTGCTTGCCCCATAAAGGCTGGAATGACACGTCCATCGTTCAGACGCATCCGAGGACCATACGTATTAAATATGCGGGCAATGCGTGTTTCCAATCCGTGAAATCGGTGATACGCCATTGTGATGGCTTCTTGGAATCGTTTGGCTTCATCGTAAACACCACGAGGTCCAATAGAATTCACATTTCCAAAATAATCCTCAGATTGTGGATGTACCAATGGATCTCCATAAACCTCAGACGTTGAGGCAATGAGAATGCGTGCCTTTTTAGCCTTTGCCAACCCTAGTAGGTTATGAGTTCCCAGAGAGCCAACCTTAAGGGTTTGAATGGGGATTTTTAGATAATCAATGGGACTTGCTGGAGAAGCAAAGTGTAAAATATAGTCTATGGGTTCTTCAATATCTATATGAACCGTCACATCGTGTTCTATAAAATGAAAGTTAGAGTGGTCAAATAAATGTTGGATATTATCCTTATCGCCCGTGATGAAGTTATCTACCCCTAAAACCCTGAATCCTTCGCCAATAAAGCGATCACATAAATGGGATCCTAAAAATCCTGCAGCTCCGGTAATAAGTATGGTTTTGGGCATAAAATTAGTTACATAGTTTGCAAAGGTAAGCAAATATTGTTCCAAGATTGAAATGACTTTAAAAAAGAAAGATTACTAGCTTTAAAAATGAAGCGATAATAGCTTAGTATCTTATCACAAGTAATAAACAACCAAATTAGAAAAAACCCTACTTTGGTTTTAGATTGGTTAAATTGATTACTGCCAATTTTAGGTTAAAGGTTGTTAATTTTTTTGTGCCTTGTATTTTTCTATTATCTCAGCAAAGGTTCTTTTGATATTGTCTTTAAATATATTTTTATCAAATGTTAAAGCAAACTCTCTAATTTTAATCGGGTTGAACTTGGTGTAATTTTCTTCAAAATAATAAATAGCATCCGTCAATGAATCAATATTTTGTTTATCAAAATAAACCCCTGTGTCATTGGCTTCAATGGATTGGGTTATAAACTTCCCTTTAACCGTTTCTAATGACCCTCCTTTCCCAAAGGCAATCACGGGCGTTCCACACGCTTGCGCTTCAATAGGAATAATTCCAAAATCTTCTTCAGCTGCAAAAACAAAAGCCTTTGCTCTTTGCATATAGTCTTTAAGCACCTCAAATTCCTGATGGCCCAAAACTTTAACATTCGTACCTGCTTTACTTTTAATCTTTTTAGACTCGGGGCCATCCCCAATAACTACTAATTTTTTATTTGGCATTTTGGAGAATGCATCAACTATAAGATCAATTTTCTTGTAGGGTACGAGCCGTGATGCAGCCAAGTAAAAATCCTCTTTATCTTCATTTAATGTGAAATCATAAACAGCTACAGGCGGATAAATTACTTTATAAGATTCTCTTCTATAGGTGCGCCATACTCTTTTTTTAATATAGTTTGAATTTGGTATAAATTCATCAACACCATTAGCTGTACCAAGATCCCATCTTCTTATGTAGTGCAAAATACCTTTTGCAAAAACCCCTTTAATACCTTTTGCTAAATTGGATTCTTTTATATACTGATGATATAAATCCCATGCATATCTGATTGGGGAATGAATGTAACATATATGTATTTGACTTGCGTTAGTTATTACGCCTTTGGCAACTGAGTGTGATGAAGAAATTATTACATCATACTCACTTAAATCAAACTGCTCAATAGCGTATGGGAAAAGCGGTAGATAGTTTTTCCATTTCGTTTTTGCTTTAGGGAGTTTTTGCACAAAAGAATTAGTAACTCTAGACGGGTCTATATTTAATTTCTCTAAGCTTTTTTCATCAGAAACTAAAAGAAATATATCTGCGTCAGGATATATCTCAGTAAACTCCTTAAAACAACTTTCAGAGCCTGCAATAACAGTCACCCATTCGTGTACAATTGCAATTTTCATATTATTCAAAATCTTTAGGTGAAACTTTCCTCCAATGCTTTAATGATTCTTGAAATTCATATTTAAACTTGAACCCATTATCTATCAAATATTGAGGTTTAATATTCGTAGGAAACCCAGCTTTCCTAACTCGGACAGGGTGGATGTCACTTTTCTTTCCTATAAGTTTAAATCCTATTTGAAAGACACCTGCAATGATTGCTAATAACCATACCGGTAATTTTAAAGTCGGTTTCTTTATGTTTAATTCTTTTTTTACAACAGTTGTCATTTTATGCAAAGGGATTACAGGGTTTTCTGCATAATTATAAATAATCATATGGTTCTTTTGTTCAATTGTAAACAACATGCTTTCTATGAGCCCATAAATATACCCATAAGACTTAATCACCTTTCCTCCATCAGGCAAAACAAATGTTCCTTTTTTCAAGGCCTTTATCATTCTATAAACATTACCTGGATCCTTCGGTCCATAAATCACACTGGGTCTAACAATTATTAATCTTCTGTCATTATCTTCAGCTAGCCATTGTTGGTGTGTTTTTTCGGCAAATGCTTTTGATATGCCGTAAGGAGTTTCTGGGTATAAAGCTGATTGTTCTGTTCTTTGCTCCATGGATTTCCCATAGGGAGCTATACTGCTTGTGAAAAAAATATTCTTTATTCCTGTACGTCGAGCAAAGTCATTTACATTTTCCGTGCCAGAGACATTGGTGTCAAAATACTCATAGTAATTGTGCCCTGGCTCTCTGTGAATGGCTGCAAAATTAAAAATCCAACTTGTTGCACCATTGATATCGTTTATTTTAATATCAATGTTATTTCTTACATCTAATTGCAAATACTCAACTTTGCCTTTCTTAATTTCGTCTTCAAAACTAACTAATGGTTTGATGTCACATATAAAATATTTTTCGAATGCTTTTTTTTCTATTAAAAACTTAAGGAGATTTGTCCCAATGTATCCGGCACCTCCAAAAATTATAGCTATTTTATTCATTAATTGATCCCTAAAATATTAAAACTCAAATTTACTATATTATTTTGAATTGACTTCAATAATAATTATTCACTTTGAATGCTCCTTAATTTTAAAAATATTTGAAGAATAATTAAAAACAATAAATACACTCCTATTGCCAACAATAGATTAGCTCTGATGAAATTAAATATTAATAAAAATATATTTGCAAAAAGGAAGATAACAATTAAGGGTTCTACAAGAAAGTTTCTTTTACGCAGTATAAATAATTGTCTTTGAATCCACCCTAGTAAAAACATTGCGATCAAGGAAAACCATCCAAAGTCGTTAAATAGTCCGCCAAAAAAAGTGATGTATGTAATCCTTCCCGTTGGATTGTTGAGGTTGTCTAAATCGACTTTTGTTATTCCTAGTTTATTAAAAAACTTTATTAAAAGATAAAAGTTGAACATACCATAGGTGTGCTTATCATGCTTAGAAACCATATAATCCATTTCATAAACGCCATGAACAATATATTGTCCTACATGAATTTCTGTAAACAAAGCTTTTTTTAACAAAGAGTTTTCACTCTCTTCAAAACATCTTAGAGCAGTTCTGTTTGGAGGCACAAAATCATTGTATTGAGAGGTAATTATTTTTTTGTAAAACTCATTTGGAGATTCAAAATCAGTCCTGCCTTGAACAACGAAAAAAGAAAAACCAATAAAAATTATTACTATTGGCAAAGATATCACGTAGATCTTAAGTGATCTAAAATTAATCTTTTTTGATAAAATTAAAATCAAAAACAAGAGCCCTAAAGATTCAAATATTATTCGTCTTGAGCCCCTTAAATAACCCTCTATTAATGGCAACAAAAAAAGAAAAAAACACAATACCAATAGTCTCTTTTCTTTAATTTTTCCACTATAATAATATATCAGTGGTACAAAGTATATAACACGAAAAGTGGATAATAAATTAAATAAAAAAGAAAAGTGATTACCTGCATTAGCGTTATTTACTTTAATGGAGTTCCAAAAGCTCAAATTTCTATTGTAGAATAAATCCCAATATCTAAATACAAAAGAAATTAAAATTAGTGCAATAAGTGTTTCTAGTACCTTCAATTTATTTATTTTTATCCATTCAGTGTTCTTAAAAACACTTATTGGAAATAAGGGTAGCGCAAAACCAAAAACTAAAGCTAAATAGTTTAAAATAATAAAAGAGGTAATGAAGGAAGACAATTCATTTTTAACCTCTATTGGAGTAATTATAAAAAAGAATAGCCATAAAAGAATCCCTAATATAATAGACCCATAAAATAACACATACACCTTTTTCATATATAAATTTAAATAATTAACGTAAAAAGAATTTCTTAAAGTTCATCAACAACCATACTTGTATCATTTTTATTAAGCAAATAAATTATGTCTTATATTTTTCATGAAACATACTAAACAATGAGCTGAAAATAGTGAATATAATTATCCCTTTTATTACTGTAAAAAAAGGTTCTAAAGTAGATGCAAAAAGAGTTAGTAATACTATCGCTAATAATGGCAATGAATATGATTTTTTACGAAACATTAGAATAATAACAGGCTTTACATATAAGTAAAGTAAAACAATTACCCCTACAATTCCTGTTTCTAAGAGCATTGTTAAATATTGATTATGAATTTCAACGCCGGTGTAGTCAATCCTAGTGTCTTCAGAGCTTTTTAAAATATTGGCTATGAAATCTCCACTTAACCCTAGCCCTTCTCCAAAAAATAAATGGTTTGGTTTTATATTGTCATAAACCATGTTCCACAAGAAAAATCTATCATCTGTCAAAACTAATTTTATCTTATACTCAAGAAAAGGGAAGTTATAATATGCTGTTATAATAAATAAGAAAAACAAAAAAAGCACGCCTGTTATAATTTTATAACTTTTGTAATAATTGAATAAATAAACTATACTTATTACAATAAAGATTAATAATGGAAGTCTTGCCGCTAAATAAAACAAATTGACAATAAACAATATTAATAAAACAATTACTGTCTGTTTTTTAAAAATCGAGTTAAAATATTTATTACTAAATAATATTATAACTGCCACTAGCATTAAATAGCTCCAATATGAAGGGTGCACATCCCACATCAGGTGAGGGTATTTAAATTGTACGTATGTATCGTTCTCATTCACTCCTCGCATTACTTCAATCCAATCTGAATAAACATTAACAAACCAGATTAGCTTAAAGACTGAAAAGATGGAAATAATTAGTAGCGATAAAACAAAAGACTTTAAAAGGAAGCGATATCTTTTTTCGCTAAAATTAGTCGAGAAAATAATAATTGGAACTACAATTAAAGAAATATACCGTTCCAACGTTTTTATCGAAACATGAATATCTTTTGATATTATTGTCGAGACAATACAAAAAATCACAAAAACTAAATAAGGCTTAAAAAACATTTTATACCCTTTCAATGCATTAACTTTATTTTTTTCAAATAGATAAATAAAACCAATGCAAAAAAGAAACAACGAAAGAAATTTAGCGGAAGCAAATACTGCCACAATAGGTGTAATTGATATTAAAAAAGGAAGGAGATATTCTTTAATTTTATCAATCATTTATCGGTTTTTTAATAATAAGGTGGTTTTGTCTCAAAAATAAAACTAAAAACATAGAATAAATCCACCCTGCTTGGGCTGAAAAAATCATTGGATTAACTAAAAGTTCTAATTGAAAAAATACAAATAATCCAAATAATACAATCCTATCTCTATTTCTATTTTTCAAAAACTTTAACAGAATCACAACTAATAAAACAATATATAAAAAGGTTAAAATAATACCATTTCTATATAAAATATCTAATATCACTAAATGAGAAGTCTCGAATTTCTGTCCTGTTTCTGGAATTACAAAATCCATACTGCCGTTACCACGTCCAAAAAGAAATTGAAATAAAGAAGAATCCATGAAATCAGTAAACACATAAGAAATTAACGTACCCCTTCCTGTAAAAAATTTATCAATAGTGATATTCTCATCAAAAAAACTAAAAAATCTTTGACTAATTAACTCAATAATCCCTTCCATTTTACCCGTAAAGATTAAAACTAAAACACCTACTAGTAGTATATAAAAAGTGTATTTGATTAGATCTCTAAAGGTCTCTCTTCTTGTGTCATAAAGAGCAGTAATAAAAACAGTTAAAATAACAGCCAATAATGCGCCTCTTGACATCGTTAGAATAATCATAATAATAAATACAATACAAAGAGAGAGCTTCAAAACCTTATTCTTTAAGTAAAAAAAAGAAATAGTAAAAGCTAAACCATTAAACAAAGCAAATGTATTAACACCTGCTACAAATTTGGATTCAATTCTTTCTTCCCAATAAACACTTAGCATGAAGATATGGTCTGGCTCTTCGATATAAACCCTAATTATGCTAATTAAAATTATAACTAAAAACAACTTAAAGAAATAATCTACGTCTAATGATTTTATAAAATAGGTCATTAATATAATTGATAAAATATTCTGAAAATAAATAACTGTTTGTTTCAATTGTACAATTACTAATTCAGAATCGATCAAAACATTAAATACCGTGCTGATTAGCGTAATCACAAAGACAGCTATTGCTGCTATTGCTGTAATATTACTAACTAACTTTTTACCAACAAGTGAAAATAGAATTGCGAACTGAACAAGAACAACAATTGTTGAGAGGTATATATTTCCTACTCCACTAATTGCTATAAAGTTAAACGGAAGAGATAACAGTAAAAGAGTTAATGATGTTTTTGTTATATCTATTTTCATAGGGATTTATCCTTTGCTATTACAGTCCAATTCAAATATAGAAATACCTGCCTTAAAAAACATGGTTTCTTGCTCATTATTAATTGGAAAAACAGAGCTTCTTAATAAATACACCCTACTTACTACTTTTTCTGGCAAAATTAATTTCAAATTAAGAGAAGCTGTTGAGCCAAAAGAAATAACAACTGAAGGTTTTATTTCAGCAACTAACATATGAATAGGAGTATTATCTTCAATAATATTTAATTTTTCACCAAGTTTTTTTTGTAAAAATTTATTAGCTAATTTGTTTTTTCCATGGTGATGTGGTTTGTAATAAAATTTATAATCTTTAAAATCAATTAAACTATCATCTATTACATTACACAACGAATTTAGATAACTAGTAACAGTAATTAAGCCTACAATAGGTTCTTGGCCTAAGATTAAGACTCTGTCAATCAAATCATATGATAACTTCTTAAAAGGAATTTGGATACTTTTCTTTGGTGTAAATGCTAAATCAGGAAAATAAACATACTGCCCATTTACTACATCCATCTCAACGCCAGTAATATCTCCTTTGAATTTTCTTGAGGGGAGTCCTATATAATTGAGAAAAGTATTAGTGTTTTTCTTGTCTAACATTTTATTCTTCAATGTCACCTTATAATAATTTAACAGCCCATCTTCCATAACATACATGTTGACTATTTTGTTGAATCCAAAAAAAATAGAATTGCTTAAAACATGTGCCAAGTCAACATAATAAAAGTCTAAAGAGCTATTCTTAAGGCTTTTTATTTGCTTGTATATTTTTAAAAAGGTTATTATTTGCCATGAAAAATTAATATATCTTTCAACTTTTTTATCACTTACCTTTCTAGAAGCTGAACCTATATAAACTTCGTCCCAATAATCTTTATTGAAATTAAGACCATGGGGGTTTATCAGAATATTCTTTCTGCTTTTCCTGTTGTCATGAGTTTGGGCCGCTATTATACGTTCAGATATAGATAGTGTATAAGGGGTAATAGGTAAAAACATATTAATCTTTATCATATGCTAAAATTTAATTTCCTTAAGGAGCCAAGTTTCAAAACCATTATTAACAAAAAGCTTACAAAGGTAGCAATAGCAGCACCGACCATTCCAAAAATAGGTAATAAAATAAAATTTAATACTACATTTATTAAACAAGCAAAAACAACAGGAGTAATAATTTCTCTGTCTTTATGCAGAGCATATAATACAACATGGGGAATTAATGAAATATTAAAAAATACATTTGCCATTAATAATACCCAAAAAGTGGTAAGGTTTGAAAAGTATTCTTCTCTGCCAATCCAATTCAATAAAGGTTTCAAAAATAAAATAAGTAAAATAACCGCTATAATCAAAAAAATAAACATTTCCTTCTTGTAAGCTTTAATAAGTGTCGGGATGTTTTTTTTGTCTTTCTTTTTAAAAGCTAATAAAATTTTAGGGTATATCATGATTACCACTGTTGTATTAATCACAACATTTAAACTATTAGAAATATTGGAATAAAAAGAATAAATTCCTACTTCCGTGCTTGAATAGAAATAGTTTATTATAAATCTATCTGAAAGTTCTATGATTTTTAAAGTAATTGTACTCAATAAGAATGGAATGCTTACATAAAGTCCTTGTTTTATCCAGCTTAAATCAATTTTCATTTTATTGAATACAAGGTCATCTAAACTAAAACAGTATAAAATTGTGAAAACAACTAGTAAGCTATTTCCTATAGCCCAGCTTATTAAAATGTTTTGTGTATCAATTTTTATTCCATAAAAGTTATTTGCTAAAAGTAAAGCTAGAACCCAAAAACTAGACCTAAAAAACAATATTATATTTGCTAAAACAGGCTTAGAAAAAACAATTAACAAACGGTAAACTTCTTGCCCAAAATACTCAGAAAACAATAATATAATCGCTACTGAAAAAAACGGCAGATCATTATAACTCATAACCCAATAAAAAATAGGGGTTAAAATGATAAATAACAGAAAATTGAAAACAAACTGGTTAAGTAGCTTAGATGCTATTAAACTTCTTGAATTATTAATAAAATCCCTATGAGCATAATTGTAAAAGTCAAATCCAACCAAGAAAATAAAAAATGTAATGGTTGTTATAAGTAAACTAATGTTTCCATAATCTTCAACTGACATTTTTTTAGGAAGTATTATAGAGAAAAAAACAAACTTAATTCCCATTGACCCTGCTTTCAAAAACAAGACAAACCCTTTAGTAATAAGTTTTTTAGGTAAATTCATTAAATAATTATGCTGTTTTTAAAAACATCAATTTGAGCTTGTATCGATATATTTAAAAGAGAAATAAAACTGATAACTGCTACTTTCATGTGTTTTTATTGGTCACATAGTACATCCATATAATCATTTTACTTGGGTATCAAGTTTTGGTTATAGATGTTTCACGTGAATTATTTAATGTGTTTAAAATCTAGTGGCGTGGCAAAACTTGCGTCTTTCGCGAATTTTTTACCTAATATTTCTTTGTAGTGCTTTGGGTGAATTCCATTTCCAGGGCGAACCGAACGAATATTTTCTTCCGTAATAAGGTCTCCCTTTTTTACATCTTTAGTAATAAACAATGAGCGCGAGGCTAGTTTAGATAAATTGGTTGCTTTGCTTCCAATATTGTATGACACTTGTCCTATCGCTTTTTCTGCGTCTCTTACGGATTTAACCATTTGAGTAAATTCCTCAACATCTAAAGAAAATGCAGCATCAGCTCCGCCAACAGATTTGTCTAATATAAAATGTTTTTCAATAACTTTCGCTCCTAATGCAACTGAAACGGTTGGCGCTATTGTTCCTAAGGTATGATCTGAAAGGCCTGGAATAACATGAAATGTCTCAGCAAAATTGTTTATTGTTTTTAGATTCGCATCTTCAATTGGAGCAGGGTAAGACGTTGTACATTTTAACAACACAATTTGGTTGTTTCCTACATTCCTACAAGTATTAATTGCCAAATCAATATCGGCAATGGTGGCAATTCCTGTGCTTATTATTATTGGCTTGCCGGTTTTGGCACATTTTTCAATTAATGGGATGTCTAAAATTTCAGGGGATGCAATTTTATATGCAGGGGTATTCAACGTTTCTAAAAAGTCTACTGCAGTCAAATCAAATGGGGATGAAAAACAGACCAAACCTTCTTCCTTTGCTACTTTAAACAGTCTTTCATGCCATTCCCAAGGCAAATACGTTTCATTATATAGTTCGTGTAAATACTTACCGTCCCACTGCGTCCCATGGTTAATTAAGAAGGCTTCATTTTTGGCATCTAATGTAATTGTGTCTGGAGTGAAGGTTTGCAACTTAATCGCATCTGCTCCTGTTTTTTTAGCGGCCCGAATCGTTTCAATGGCTATATTAATATCTTTTCCATGATTGGCAGAAAGCTCCGCAATAATAAAGCATGGATTATCTCCTCCTATTTCCGTATTTCCTATGTGTATGTTTTTCATTTTTTAACTTATAAACTCGTTAAATCCTTTATAAAATGTTTGCCCTGCTTTAGCAGCCTCATAAGGTTCTAATTCTATATTTAGCTTGTCTTGAATTGACCATTCTAGATCTTTAAAACCAAACATGTGTCTAAATAAAACAGTGCTTGAAAACCTTGGGTTTATTTCAAAAACAACGGGACCTTTTTTTGTTAACCTTAATTGTACATTTATAGAACCATCGAGGTTGATTTTGTTTGCTAAATTACATAACAAATTATTAATTTGCTCATTATTAATAATTTCTCCATAACCACTGTAGCCGCTCGTTAGTTCTCTTTTAAAAGCAAGTGTTCTTATTTCTTGGTTTTTACTTCTAAAAACACCACAGGTAAATTCTCCCTGACTGTCTTCTAAAAACTCTTGTGCAATAAAATCTGAATGTTTCGATTTGATATAATTATAGTCCTCTAAATTTTCAACCTTATATATAGCAGAGCTTCCTGATCCTGTTCTTGATTTTAAGATCACTGGAAAGTTAGGAGTACTTTCATTGGCAACTAATACCGTTTCTGGAAACGGCAGATTGTTGGATTTTAAAAAATTAACGGTCGCCAGTTTATCAAACCCAATACTTAAGGCTTCAGACGAGGCTGTAAGCATTTTAGCCCTTCCAATCGCTTTTAAATTATCCGTATCTGAGAAATACCTCAACTCTGGTTCTGACATTGGAATGATGTAATCAATTTTATTGTCTTCAACAAAGAACTCTAAATTAGAAAGATAGTTTGGGTCTTTATATGGTAATCCTATAAAAAAGTTTGAATAAATAAACTTGCCCGCGTTCTTGTCTGAAATATCACAGCCATATAATTCATTCACAAATGCACTTTTGTTTAGTATTTTACCTATACTTTGTCCAATATCTCCTCCACAACCCGTGACTAATACATTAATTTTCATAATTCTTGTTATTTCTTTTTAACACCTTAAACAGGTACTCTTTTTCCTCGTTAAACTCTTTTAACTCACTTACAACGTCCTCTACTTTATAAGGAGTGTTTTGAGGTTCATAAACCCCGTTTGTGGTATTTATAATTCCCCAGTTCGCAATCCCACCAACCGTTCGAGATTGTCCTACAGAGCCAACATTTATTAGAAAGGAATTCTTGCCTTTATACATCATAGGATAATGTGTGTGACCGTTAAATACATAGTCTATGTTTTCTGTGTCATTTGCGTTTAAAACCTCTAAAGAAGCGTCAGGATATATGTATTGATCCTTATCCGATGGCGAGCCGTGACATAGAAGAAAAGACATCCGGTCTTTTGTTACAGTCTTTTGTTCTGGCAATTGTTTTATTTCGTTTATAAGTGTTTCCGAAAACTGTGTTTCGTAGTGCGAAAAACAAGAACCATACTTCTTATTGATTTCGTTTTTACGTCCTTCTGAAGCGCTTAAGTATTCTAAAAAAAGGCGTTCATGGTTGCCGGAAATCATATCAAAAGACCATTCTTTAATAAGCTTAAAAACTTCTATAGCACGATAAAAATAGCCCAGCTGATCGCCTAGTATAAATAAATGATCTACGTGCTGTCTTTTTGCTTCTTCAAGCACTGTGTGCAACGCAATGTAATTTCCATGTATGTCTGATAATACTGCTATTTTCATACTATAAAAGGTTATAGGTGCTTACAATATCTAATGCAACTTCCTGTGCTGATTTCAATTGTTCTGTTTTGTGATATTCTTTAAAGAGTTCCACATTTGGCATTTCATTTTCTGATTTACTTCTTATATTTTTTTGCATATCTGTATCCATGACTCCAGGATCTAGATTATGTACTTCAATATTTTTATTGTTTTCTTCTTGAAGCTTTAGTGTATTAAAAAACATCTCATTAGCCGATTTTGTACTACAATAAATGCTCCATCCAATTATTGGTCTTTTGGCGGCTCCGCTAGATATATTGATTATTCTAACACGTTTTGATCTGTTGCTTTTAACAATATTATTGGTCAATAATAATGGTGCAATTGTATTGAGTTGAACGGCTTTTACAATCGCTTCATTGTCAAAATTTCCGATCGCTTCGATAGGGTTGATACTTGCGGCGTTATTAATAAAAATGACTTCTTTATATTGATCCGTGTAATACGCATTCAATTTTAGTTCTTCTTCTACATTATTGAGTTCGGATAGGTCTTTTTCTATAAAAATAACACGCTTATTCTTTATTGTTTTTTGTTCGTTATTAAAATTTCTTGAAATAGCTATCATGGTAATGGATTCCTCTTTTAAAAATAAATTAAAAAAAGCATGACCTAACCCTTTATTTACACCCGTTATAATAACTAATTTTTTCATAAAATTCTTTTATAATAACGCAAGAAAACGTTTTTTTTGTTCTCCGTCTATTATTGATTTTTGGTTTTTAATTTGATTTCCTATTTTTTCTTCTGTTAATACTTCAATTTTACTTGGGAGCGTATCAAAATTAAAATTACGTAAATCATTCATTCCAAAAAAGACTTCCTTAGCCTTTATTCCATTATAAAAATCTATTTGATTCTGAACAAAAAAACCTGTAAAGATTGGCATTTTTATCGTGATGGCTTCATATAATATTGTACTTGCTGAAACAAAAGAAATATTAGATTTATTCATGAGGTCATTTAGTGCTTTTTCATTTAAGTTTTTGTGCACCTCTATCTTATTAAATTTACTCGCAATTTCATAAATTTCTTCATGGTTATAGGCGCCGCCAACAACGACATTTATCTTTTTAATTTTTTCTGTTTTTAATAGTGCCTCCACTGTTTTGAAGGTGAAATCAAAGTAATCCGAACCCCCGTAACAAACAAAAGCAGTATCTATAGTAGAAAGTTTTTTTTCTTGTTTTGCCGAAGCTAAAAAGCTTGGTCTCAATATTGCATAATCCGCACCTAATCCAAAAACTGTGTACGGTTCATTACTAAACGTCTCCTTATTTACGTTTGGTGAATGATTCACAACAATATCTGCATACATATGCTCAACCGCTAAATCATCTATATAAATTAAAAAATATCCAAGTTCTTTTATTTTTTTTTGATAAGTACTTGTAAATTGATACCCATCTGATACCATAATGTACTCATTATGTGAAAAATTCTTATCTATCCAAAGAGGTTCCTTATTTATGTCTATATCCTCAGGAATTATTTTTAATGTATAATCACTTGGTATGATACTTAAAACAGAGCTTTTCTTCGTTAAAAAAACAAAATCAAATTGTTCTTTATAAATCTCTACTAGGGCAAATAAGCGGTATAAATGTCCTAGACCTGATTCTGCTGTTCCATCGGCTCTAAAAAGTATCTTTTTTGTCATTAATTTAGACGCTTAAATCCTGAATGACAAACGGGGCCTTCTAGCAATTCATCAATGTCTTTGACGCCATTATTACACTCTGAAATCGTTTTATAAATACCGTCTAAGGCATCAAAATAGTCTGTTATATGTTGATCCTTATGCTCTGTACATGCATAGAAATTTGTACTTGCTAGGAAGCCTTTTTTAAGCATTTCTTGAGTTACAAATGTTTTGTACTTCATGGCGTCTTTAGCATTAAAACTATAGGTGCATAACGACGGAATCCCTCCCAAAGAAATTGATAAATCATGTGTTTCCGCCAATGATTTCCATCCGTTTTGTATTTTCTTTCCTTGCGCTGTTATAATATCCCATGAGTTCATTTGCTCCATCACTTCAAGTGTTTTTAGCGCTGCGGTTGGACCAATACGTTCGGTCCAAAAGGTACTGCTAATAAAGGTTGTTTGAGCTGCTTCCATAACAGACCTTCTTCCAACGACTGCTGTGAGTGCATACCCATTACCTATCGTTTTTCCGTACATGGCCATATCGGGTTCTACATTGAATTTCTGATAGATTCCGCCATAGGTTTCTCTAAAGCCAGAAGTACATTCATCAAAAATCAATACAATATTTCGGGCTGTTGCCAAATCTCTTACTTTTTGAAGGAAATTATCCTCAGGACCAACATTTCGCATGACTTCCATTTTTATAACCCCAATATCTTTGCTTTTAACAATTTCGAGGAGCTCTTCAAAGTCATTATAATGAAAAGGAAATACTGAGTTTTTTAAATTTTTAGGAACACCATTGGGACTCAACCCAGGTATTAAATGTCCTGATAAATCATCGCCTCCATTATGATTGGCAGATAAATACCAGTCGTGCCATCCATGATATCCACATATAGCTACATTATCTTTCCCAGACGCTGCTCTTGCGATTCTAATCGCAATTGAATTTGCCTCTCCACCACTTCTTGCAAATCGGACCATATCTGCCCATGGATTGATTTCGACTAATTTTTCTGCAAGCGCAACTTCTTCTGGACAATTTAAAGTGCTCATATTACCGCTTTTTACGGTCTCTATAACAGCATTATCTACTTCCTCATTTCCATAGCCTAAGGTGTTTGTGCCAATACCCATGATGCACATATCTGTATATTCTTTTCCGTCAAGATCCCAGACTTTACACCCTTTGGCCTTAGAGTAGTAAGATGGCCAGTTGTCTGGTAAAAACATCTCTGGACGCTTGGATAATAACATGGTTCCTCCCGGAATTAACGTTTTTGCTTTTTTGTAAAGGTCTTGACCTGTTTTTTTGCTCATAGTTTCAAAAAAATAGTTATGGATGCTAAGTTACTAATTGTTTTTGTCTTGGTTGATGGATTTCTGATAACCTTCGTTTCTAATAACAGCACTGTTAAGGGCTTTTATTTCGGGGTTGTTTAAGTAGTAATCTGTATAGGTTTTCCAGTCTTTGTCAAAGCCTAGAGTTTCAACAATCTTTTTTATCACTTCAAAATCTTGAGGTTCATCAACTGTTAATCGCACATGATTATAATTTTGTTCTAAACCGTGGTTATCGGACTTAAAGAGCACGCCTCCTTTGTAAGAGGAATTGTTTCTAATATAAGGCGTGACGTGTTCCCGGTCAGACTTAAGAGTCGTTTCATTCCATGCTTTTTCAAGTGCAGAAAATTTAAACACCTCTATATCTTGTCCGTCCGGATAGCGTTCTTCAAAAACATTGGAATAATAATCAAGGTTTTGTTGTTTTGCTTGCGTGATGACTTCATCTAAAAGTTTTGGGTCAATCAAAGGGCAATCAGAAGTTAAACGGACAATAAACGTGGGGTTGATATTTTTTACAGTTTGATAAAACCTATCAAGGACATCGTCTTCACTTCCCCTTGAATGTTTTACGTTTAAAGCATTTGCTAATTCAACAATGACATCATCTGTTTTTTTAATAGTAGTGGCAATATAGATGTCATCAACTTCTTGCGCTTGCTTTATGCGATCTATATGAATTTGCAGCAGTGTTTTGCCTTGAATTTTTTTTAAGACTTTGTTAGGTAATCTTGAAGATCCTGATCTTGCTTGGGTGACAACAATAACATCCATATTAACTCCAGTTTGAAGGGTTTAACAGTTCTATTTCTTTTACATCAATTGCATCAATTAAATGATGAGGAATTGTCTGTTCTATCTTACAATTAGTTATATTATCAACTAGCTGTTTTGCGGTTTCTACTCCGATCAAAACGTGGTCTATATATATTTTTTGTAAAACGTATTGCAAAGCTAATGTTTGTGTGTTAATTGACGTAGAATTTTTTATGTTTTCCAGTGTAGCCAAATACGTTATCAGGGGTTGTAACTTTGCTGATATCTTACTTTTGGGTTTAAAAAAAAGACCTTGTAAAAACACAGATCGCGTGTGTACTTCAACACCCTTTCGCTTTGCCTCTTTTAAAAGAGCACTTCTTTTAGAATCATTGTCAAACAAGTTAAATGGTATTTGGATAAAATCAAAACCATCATAGTTGTTTAACACATCTTCTATTTCATTATTACCATAAAGTGAAATTCCTGCTTTTGAAACAAGTCCTTCTTTTTTTGCTAATAATAATTTATCATACAACCCTTCTCTAGCTTTAAAGCTTGGGTAGTTATGAAACATATACCCAAAAAGTTGATCGCTATTTAAAATTTTACAATTTTGAGCGATATGTTCAATAAATTTTTTGGGAGCAATTTCTGTATTGCTAGCAAGTTTCGTGATAATTTGAAACTTTTTGTTGGGCTGTTCTTTTTGGAATTTCCCTATAATTTCTTGAGAATTCCCATAGGCTTCAGCAGTATCAAGGGTCTTTATTCCGTTATCAAAGGCAACCTCTAAAATTTCAAACGCTTGTTCTAATGAAGGTTTTCCATGTTGATTATTGACCCCATAATCTAGCCCTAGCTGAACTGTTCCTAATACAATTTTTTCAATCATTTCTTTTTACCATTCGTATAGAGTTACACATCTTGTTGTCGTAAACTCCTGAGTTTTCAATGATAGATTCTGTTGCGAACCCTAATTTCTCATATAGTTTTACAGCATTCTTGTTTTCGTCAATGACTCCTAATGTAATTTTAGAGAATTTTAGAGTCTTAAAGCAATAATCTATAATGGCTACAGAAGCTTCTTTGGCATAACCCTTGCCCCATTCGTTACAATCGCCCATCAATATTCCGTATTCCCCAGAATTATTATCTAAGTTTATGGGGTCAATTTTTATATTCCCAATATGCTTTTTAGACTCTTTAATGTGAATCGCCCAAAACAAAATATTTTTTTGTTCTTGTTCATTTAAAAACGATTCTAGTTTATTTAATGTATAATCGCCACCAGACTCTAAGTATTTATTTACTCTCGTATCGTTGAGCCAATTCACATAGACTTCCGAAAGGTGTTTTGAGGAAAGTGCTTCAAAATAAAGCCTTTTGGACTCTAAATATTTTGATTTCATTTCACAAAAGTTAACACTTTTTCAATAACAAATGCTTGTTCTTCATCTGTTAGAGTCGGATACATTGGCAAACTAATGCATTTAGAATAATAGGCTTCAGAGTTGCTTAAATCTGCACTTTTATACCCTATTTCTTTATAATAG
>Ga0209304_1000923_pt1 | contig 19099 bp, 13 predicted proteins | sample COGITO_mtgs_1004_4_FD_184789 | JGI IMG/M metagenome (GOLD analysis project Ga0209304, IMG submission 184789) | Pelagic marine microbial communities from North Sea - COGITO_mtgs_100423 (SPAdes) (version 2) | ecosystem: Environmental > Aquatic > Marine > Epipelagic ...
GCATCAAGAGTGACCATATCAGCGTCACTTCTCTGAGCCACAACATTTTTAATAATAATGGGTTCAATGGCCCTGCGGGTTTCAAATAAGGTCATTGCTTGTTGCAAATTAGGCTGGCGGATACGCGCACCTTTGTTTGCCTGAAATTCTACCACTTCTATATTTGATAACGTCAGTAACGCCCTTTTGACGTTCATTCTACTCACACCAAACCGATCACAAACTGACTTTTCACTTAAATGTGTGCCAGGCCCAAGATGTTGTTGCATCACATCGTAAATAATAGCCTCGACAATGGCCTCATCAATAGTTGGTGCATCCTTTACACCATAAATACGTGCCATTGCTTAGATTAAAAAAGGCAACCCAAGCTACCCTTAATATAATCTACTCGTTTCACCAACGCTATTTTTCAGTTTCAATCAAAGATTTCAAACACATTAGATTAGGACTTACTCTGTCTGTCACTAGAATACAACCATACCTCAGGCCGAACTTGCCGTTCATAGCACCTCAAGAATAATGTGAGGTGCTATGTTAGTCTATGGACTCAGATCAGGCGTCGTCAGGCAAAAGTTGGTTCAATACAATGGCCAAAAATGCCGTAGGTGCAACCGCTGATGTGGCCAGCGTTTTCCAGATACCTGGCAAATACTGCACAGCAGATGGTACCAAATTGAGACCCAGACCCACTGTGAGTGATATGGCGATAATAATCATGTTGCGACGGCTCATTTGCACCTCTGACAGAACATTGAGCCCTGCCGCTGCAACCATGCCAAACATCACAATCACGCCACCACCTAACACAGGCAGAGGCATTGAAGCGATGGTTGCACCCACTTTAGGTAGTAGGCCACACACGAGCATAATGACACCAGCAATGGTCACCACATGACGGCTCATGACACCTGTCATACCAACAATACCCACATTCTGACTAAATGACGTATTTGGCAAACCACCAAACACACCAGCTACAGCGGTACCTAAACCATCTGCATAAGTGGCACCAGAAATTTCGTCATCTGTTGCTTCACGGCCCGCGCCTGCTTTTGTGGTTGCTGAAGCATCTCCTACCGTTTCAACTGCTGATACGATCGACACCAAAGTGACACCGATGACCGCGCCTAAGTTAAATTCAAAGCCGTAGGGCATAACCTGCAGACCCGTAATCCAACTGGCCTTTGTAACTGCGCCAAACGATACCATGCCAAGGATATAGGCCAATACATAACCCGCAATTAGACCAATTAAAATGGCCGCATTGGAGAGTATGCCATTGGTTCTAAATTTGACCACCAAAGCCACTATGATAACCGTCAAAGCAACAGACCAATGCTTTAAAGATCCAAAGCTGTCTGCATTCATTTGAAAGTCAGCGGCGCCACCAGCAGCGTATTTAATGCCCACAGGAATAAGATAAAGACCAATGGCCAAAATAACCAATCCTGTTACTAAGGGAGGGAACCAACTGCGAATATTGACGATGACTGCGCCCAGAGCAAAGTGTATAGCACCTGCAATAATGCACGAGGTTAAAGCAACCCCAAGACCCTGCGTTGCTGCAATTCCAGCGAGCACACCAACAAAGGCAAAACTTGTGCCTTGCATAATGGGCAACCGAGCTCCAACCGGGCCAAACCCTATGGTTTGAAACAGCGTTGCAAGACCGGCAAATAACATTGCCATCTGAATTAAGTAAACCTGTTGGGCACCACCAAAGGCCAAACCAGCTGCACCAGCAACAATAACTGCAGGTGTGACATTAGACGCAAACATCGCAAGCACATGTTGCAGCCCCAATGGCAATGCTTCACTCATGGGGGGGGTTTGATTTGCATCACTGTAGACGGAGGGATTTGCTTTTGTCATATTATTTACTCTCTTATTGAGATGCTTAGATCTCTAATTATTATTATTTAAACTAACCAATCTGACCTTAATTGGTAGATTGTTAACAAGATGGTCTCACCTTTTTCCATTAATGTATAGCCGTTACAAAATAAGCCTAACTGCAGACTTGTTGATACACCGACATAGGTTTAAAATCACTCACCTATAGTCTTAGGAGTCAGTTCAATGTTTAGTGGTTCATACGTCGCTTTAGTTACCCCTTTTATTAATGGCAAGTTAGATGAGACCGCCCTGCGTCGCATGGTTAACTGGCAGCTAGATAATGGCACTCATGGTTTAGTGCCTGTGGGCACCACAGGTGAATCACCCACCTTGTCTGAAAAGGAACACAAACGGGTGGTGGAAATCGTTGTTGAAGAAAACAATGGCCGCGTACCCGTGATCGCAGGAGCTGGCTCAAACAACCCAGTTGAAGCATTAGCTTATGCTCGTCATGCCAAAGAATTGGGTGCCGATGCCGTATTATGTGTTGCAGGTTATTATAATCGCCCAAATCAAGATGGGCTTTATGCTCACTTCGAGTATATTGCTCAAGGGGTTGAAATTCCGATGATAATTTACAACATTCCACCCCGCGCCATTGTTGATATCGAACCAAAAACTATGGCCAAGCTTGCGGCACTTAAAAATGTAGTGGGCGTAAAGGATGCTACGGGTGATATTGCGCGGATAAGTTTGGAACGACTGGCACTTGGTAGTGACTTTTCTTACCTTTCAGGAGACGATTTAGCGTCCGTGGCTTACAATGCAGTGGGAGGCAATGGCTGTATTTCCGTCACAGCTAACGTTGCACCGAGCCGATGTTCTGCCATGCAGACGGCCTGCTTAAAGGGTGACTTCAAGGAAGCCAAACGCATTCATGACGAACTCACTCCTCTGCATGCAGCCATGTTCAATGAACCAAGTCCAGCAGGCGTAAAATACGCGGCTTCCCTATTAGGCTTGTGTAATGAGGAATCTCGCTTACCAGTGATGCCATTGAGTCAAGAAAGCAAAGCCATATTGAATGGTCTACAACATCTAATGGGCTAACTAAACTGGTGCCGCTGCCAGGAGCTTTGTAACTTGGGTTCTGGCCTAACGGATAAGCCCATAGTCTTGATCTAAGACGTCTATAATCTCTTGCTTAGGCTGCTGACTGACGTTCAGTGGGTGGCCTATAATCTTCTCTGCAATACCAATATAAGTATCTGAGATGTCTTGCATCGCTTGCAAAGGTAATGCATTGTCCTTGGCTAACGCGCTGCGCTCTGACATGCGGTTTTTGTTAAGCAAAATGTCAGCATCATCAAAATAGTTAAGCAAAAACTGCCTAAAACCCTCTTTAGAATTTTCCACTACCTTGCCAGACCTAAGAGCTGTACCATCCCAAATACGCGATGAATCAGGTGTGCCCACCTCATCCATGTAGATCAATTTATCGTTACCCTTGGCATCCTTGACGTAGCCAAATTCAAATTTGGTATCAACCAGCACTTGATCATGAGCCGCTAAGTCTTGGCTAATGACCGAGAAGCCATCACGTAGCAAGTTCTCATAACGGTTAATATCAGCAGGCGTTGAAAAGTTAAAGGCACGATAATTAGCTTCTAGATCTGCCCTGGCAATATTAACATCATCTGCCTCTGCCACATTAGGGATGCCTTTTAAAATGCCTTTAGTCGAGGGAGTTATTAATAATTCGGGTAAACACTGATCTTGCTGCAAACCCTCTGGCAGTTGCATACCGCAGAACGTCCGTTCCCCTGCTTTATAAGCACGCCACATAGACCCCGTAATATACTGACGGGCAATGGCTTCTACCATTACAGGTCTTGCCTTTTGTACTATCCAAACCAATGGGTGGGGTGTGTCTACAATGTGACTATCTGCCAAACCAGCTTCACGAAAACGCGCAAACCAATAGTTAGCCACAGCATTAAGTGCAGCACCTTTACCTGGCACGCCCCGCAATCCATCTTCTCCATGCCAAATGCAATCAAAAGCGGAGATACGATCACTAATAACCATGACTGCTAAAGGAGCATCGGCAGCCACATTATAGCCTTTGCTGGCGATTAAACGCTTGCTGTGCTTATTACTGAGCCAATACACACTGCGGACTTTTCCGCTGTGTACAGGTAAATCTGTAACAATAGGCAAATCATCATTGCTCGCAAGAACGTTATAAAAAGCAGACATATGAGGTGGTTTCTAGGATCAATCGAAACATTATTTTACCTAAATTAAAGGGCAGGTGCAGCTAGTTAGTCGTTAAAGCGAGTTATATTTTGTATTGTCTGCATCACCTCTAAAATGGCTTCTCTGTTAGCGACTTGGTGTAAGCCAGCAAGATACCACTGAGTGGTTAATGCACCATCACCGATGGGCCGTGTGATTAAGCCATATTTTGGACCTTGAGATAAGGCGGTCCATGCAGGAAGTATGGTGAGACCCTGACTTTGTCCGACAATGGTTAACACCGCTTCTGTGACACCTGCACTAATGACATTGCTAGGCAAAACATGATGACGCCGAAACACTAAATCATATTCACGCCCTTCTTCTGGGTTGGTATGGTAAGCCACATAGGGAAAGTCTGCGAACATTTCTGGGAACACGCTGGCGTTCTTTGCTAAAGGATGATCACTGGCCATTAAGGCTAATAACGAATCTTCACCCAAGTGCATACAGTTAAAATCCTTGGCTGGCGGTAGTCCTGATATCAAAGCTATATCGATGCTTTGTTGACGCAATGCAGACTCTGGATGCAAACCCACGTCAGCCGTGACCTCAAGGCCAATGTGGGCACATTTAATGGCTAACTGTTGATACAACTCAGGCAACCAATGATGTGAGGCATACGCTTCCAAACCTAAACGCACCGTGGTGGTTACCCCGCCACTCATGTGCGCAACATCGTGTTCGGCACGTTCTAATTCTGCTAATACCCTTCGAGCGGCAAATTGAACTCTCAAGCCTGCAGGAGTGGCCACTAGTTTTTTATTTTGACGGCTGTATAACGGGGTGTCTAGTAATCGTTCTGCCTCACGTATGCGATGACTTAGAGCTGACTGGCTCACCTGCAGGGCTATGGCAGCAGCAGACACACTGCCTGCAACCTCTAAAGCCCGAATCATTTGTAACTGCCTAATACTCAATTTAATCGCTATCTCCCACCTTTTTTATGCATTTTATGCATTTAATTCATACTTAACCCCCAAATTATGACATTTACTTCAACAAATACACACCCTAAACTATAAAAAAATACTTTAGGAATAATCATGACCTATCAGTGTCCTTATGCCTCCAACACCATTGACATTAGTGATGAAAATATTCATTGGCAACAGGATATTAGTTACGGTCAATATCTTGGTTTAGAAAGTCTTTTAGAGCAACAAAACCCCCTTAGTGAGGCCCATGATGAAATGTTATTTATCGTTATTCATCAAGCCTCAGAACTGTGGATGAAGTTATGTTTGCATGAAGCCCATGGGGCCGCCCGATTAATTGCTCAAGATGACCTACGCCCAGCTTTTAAAATGCTTACCCGCGTGGCGCGTATCCAACAGCAAATGGTTAATGCATGGGAAGTATTAGTCACTATGACGCCCGCCGACTATGCTAGTTTTAGAGATAGCTTAGGGCAAAGTTCAGGTTTTCAGTCCTTTCAATACCGAGAGCTTGAGTTTTTATTAGGTAATAAAAATTCGGCACTCATTGAGGCTCACCGTCATCATCCAAAAAATTACCAACATTTAACCAAGGTACTTAATGCCCCCAGCCTTTATGACATCTGCCTTCAATTACTGCAAAAACGTGGTTTTGATATTGCACTTGAGCAAACCCAAAGAGACTGGAGCCAACCTTACCTATCCAACAAACAGGTTCAAACTGCATGGCAGAAGGTTTACCAAGACACCGACACCTTTTGGGATTTGTATGAGCTTGCAGAAAAGCTGGTAGACTTAGAATATCACTTTCAACAGTGGCGCTTTAACCACGTAAAAACTGTTGAACGCATTATTGGACACAAACATGGCACTGGAGGCACTTCTGGAGTGGATTATCTCCAAAAGGCCTTATCCCTGCAGTTTTTTCCTGAGCTTTGGTCGGTACGCACAAGTCTTTAGTGCTGCCATTTACTGAGTATTTAAAACACCCGTGTTAATCACCTGATAAAAGTGAGAGACCCCTACCATGAGATTCAATATGACCCAGTTGAGCCTACCTAAACTAGACCGAAGCCAGTTTGAACTATTAGACCAAAATGACTCCCTAGCCCCGATGCGAGATAAATTCAGCCTTGAAGAAGGGCTTATTTACCTCGATGGGAATTCTCTTGGCGTGTTACCAAAAGCCACTGCTGACCATGTGAGTCAGGTCATAAGACACCAGTGGGGAGTCGATTTAATTCGGAGCTGGAACAGCCATCATTGGATGCAAAAACCAACACAATTAGGCCATAAAGTGGGCCGATTGATCGGTGCAGATGTGGGCCAAACCATAGTTTGTGACACCACTTCTGTTAATATTTTTAAACTTGCTGCCGCCGCCATAAAAATGCGGCCAGATCGGAGCAAATTAATTACTGAGACGGGAAACTTTGCCACTGACCTTTATTTATTGCAAGGCTTAGCCAAATTACTCGGCGATCATATTGAGGTCATTGCTCTACCGAGAGATGAAGTCTTACAAGCCGTTGATGAAGACACTGCACTAGTGCTCTTAACCCATGTGCACTTTAAGACGGGCTCGATGTGGGATATGGCAAGTGTGACTCAAATAACACAAGCTCAAGGTGCCTTAATGATGTGGGACCTCTCCCACTCTGTGGGTGCCATGCCGATTGAACTAGATCAGATTAATGCTGACCTAGCTGTTGGTTGTACCTATAAATACCTGAATGGGGGGCCAGGTGCCCCTGCCTTTGTTTATGTAGCCCAACGCCATTTAAGCCAGTTTGAGCAGCCCCTCACAGGCTGGTTAGGTCATGTTAAACCCTTTGATTTTGTGGACGATTACCAAGGCGCAACGGGCATTGAGCAAGCCATGTGTGGCACTCCAGCCGTGCTGGGTAATGCAGCCTTAGAAGTGGCTCTAGATCTGATGTTGACAGCAGATTTGGCACAAGTAAGGCGTAAGTCACAACATATGGGTCAACTGTTTATTGAACTAATCCAACAACGCTGCCCTTGGTTTGAATTAGGTTCACCCACCAATCCTGAACAACGCGGCAGTCAAGTGTCCTTGACCCATCCCCAAGGCTACGCCATCATGCAAGCTTTAATCGCACGTAATATTGTGGGGGATTTTAGAGCCCCCAATAATCTCCGTTTTGGTTTCACTCCCTTGTATCTCAGGTATGTAGACCTATGGGATTGTGTTGAAGCCTTAGTGGACATTATGTCCACAGAAAGTTGGAATCAACCTCAGTTTTTAAAACAACAAGCTGTTACCTAACTGACACAGATTAACCCAGATGGTTAGATGCCTGAATACCTAGAAAACTAAATGGCTCTCAAAAGCATAAGCATTAACGGTGAGGTTTCTTGTGGTGGTTTATTAAACCAACACAAGAAACCTTCCCAAGACTGCCAATGAAGCAGGCACTAGTAAATTTTAAATGCGACAGCCATCATCGTCACATGTCAGACCCTCAGCCGCTAGCGCAGTAGTGGAGGTTGGCTCAACTAGGGCCTGCGACGCGACTTCAGATAGCAAACTACCAATAATTTTACCCACTTGCATATCATGTAAACTGCCAAAATGGTTAAGCCTAATAGCACCTTGCCGGTCAATAATGATCAAGGTAGGAGTACCTTGCATGCTGTATTTCCCCATGGTTTTAGGTATAGGCCCAACAGCATCAGGTAAGTCCACGGCAATGGGAAAAGACAAACGGTATTCACTCACAAAAGCCTGCAGCGCCTCCACTGTCATGACCCCATGGTGCTCAAATACAGTGTGCAAACCAATAACTTGTACATCATCATTGGAAAACATTTCATGGATCGCCTTGGCTTGAGGCAAGCCATGGGAAACACATCCTGGGCAGAGCATCTGAAAAGCATGTAACACCACTACTTTACCTTTTAATTGAGCTAATGTTAAAGCTTTAGGAGTATTGATCCAAGTGCTAGTTTCAAATTCTGGAGCCATGGGATAACGATTCAATTTGTTCATTTTTAAACCCTCATTTTAACAACTAAAACTAACGTGACGTCCCTGTCATTTGTCCCTATTGATTTACTTTTCCAGGCAGACTTAAATCACCTGATGCCACATCCATGACATCCACCACACACAACAAAGGCGCATGCACACTTTCGTTGACCCGCAGTGCAGCAGTGACCCCGTCATAAGAAGCCGCCTCTACGCTCACTATGTTGTCAAAGGCAACTTGTACTTCTACAGTTTCTGAATTAAATGTAGGACTCCAGCCTGGGCTATCAATAAGAATAGGCAACCCAGGCCATGTTTTTGGCAACTTAGGTTGGGTATCTGCTGGAATATCCACAACACCAAGGGCCCCCGGCCCACAAGTCTCATTGGGCTGCAACACCACCCAATGACTATGCCAGAGACCTCCATCGTTAGTGGTATCACCATCCTGATTTTCATCATATAAAGGGGTATCATCAAAATCTGGATGTGATGTAACCGCTAAGGCAAGAATACCGGCATTGGCCTCAAAGCCAACACTTGCACTGTCCAAGCTTGTGGGCCAAACGTAAGAATAAACATCACTACCAGCCAGTTGCCCCATTGAGGTGGGTTTTATAGTGCCCGCATCAGTTGCCACGGCCATGTGAAAAGTCGCTATTTTATTTTCTGTTGTTACCTTGGCATGAGTAATGTCGAAAGCTGATAAACCAGAACTCCCATTACTGTCATTTTTTGGCGCCTGAATACCCCCGTCATGGGATCCCCCAGCCAAACAAACCGAACTCACAAAGCTTGCAGTGACTGCCAACGCCAATAGTGAATAATTATTTTTCATGATCTATCTCCTAGTCAGAATTATCGTATCGAGTCGATACTATAATGACTATAAAACACTAATAAAGTCTTGTCAACAAGGTATTGAGTCGATATTATATATTTTATGAATACCTATATAACTCAGCAATACCTTGACAGGCTGTCCAGCCTAATGCGCCAAGAAAACCGCACTAATCTTTCACTGCACGGTTTGCAGCCTGTGCAGTTTGACGCCCTGCAGTATTTAATGCAGTGTAATCACTATTCAGATACGCCCATGGCCGTTACAGAGTTCCTGGGGCAAACTAAGGGCACTGTGTCACAAACTTTAAATGTCCTTGTCAGGAAAGGTTTCATTGCCAAGACCATGGACCAAAAGGATAAACGCGTTGTGCATTTATCGGCCACATCCAAAGGCATAAAACTGAGTCAGGAAATATTAGAATCTAAGCTGCTGCAAACGGGAGCTAAATTGGTGGGTCAGCAAAAGCTTGACCAATTAAACGCTGGCCTCGAGCTGTTGCTGAATAAGTTACAATTGGCTAACCAGTTGAAAACCTTCGGCCAATGTCACAGTTGTCGTCACCACACCAAACTAACCTCCAATGGTCTTTTGTGTGGCCTCACCCAAGAACGTCTCTCGTCTAAAGATGCCACGCTCATTTGCCGTGAGCATAATCCACCCTAGTATATTCAAAGGGACAAGTGTTATTACTTTTCTAATAATGCCCCAGAGAAGGCCCTAACAATGGGCTTAGCAATGAACTGTAGGACTGAGCGCTTGCCTGTTTTAATGTCAATAGACGCCGTCATACCTTGTTTAAGGTCTTGGGCATTGATCTTGTTATTATTTTGGAGAACGTCTTCCATTAAGCTCACTTGGGCACGATAGTAGGTTTGGGCTTGCCCACCAACTTGCTCCGTTAAGGTATCGGAACTGACGTAAGTTAATACGCCATCTAAACTGCCATAAATAGCGTAATCAAAAGCATCCAATTTAACCGTAACAGGTAATCCTAGCGCTACTTGTCCAACATCCATTGGCTTGAGTTTGACCTCAATTAACAAGTTACCGTTGGTAGGGGAAATTTGCATGAGTTCATCACCCGCTTTTAGCACCCCACCTAAGGTATTCACTTTCAAATACTTCACCACACCGTCCACAGGGGCAGTGAGCACCGTATGGTTGAGCACATTGCTGCGTTCTGCCTGCTTATATTTAGCCATAGCTAGCTGACTTTCAAATTCGCTGGCTTCTTTTCGAGCCTCCATAAAATGATCATTTGTCAGCTTACTAATTTGCCCTTCTAATTCGTGCACTTCTCGTTGACTGCGCATTACATCTAAGCGGCTAATGTCGCCAGTTTTGGCTAAAGCTGAATTCATAATAAATTCTTCCTGAGCGATCAAAAGGCTTTGTTTTATGGCATTGACCTGATCATTTAAAGATTTTCTTTGCTGTTCAAAAAGCTCCTTTTGTACCTTTACTAAGTGTGCAAACTCAGGCAATAATTGCGTAAACACTGGCTCTTCACCTTGGCCCTGAGCTTTGCTCCGAAGTAGCCCAGCAAGGAGTGTTTTAACCTTTGCTCTGGCTTCTTCAAAAGTAGCCTTTGCGCCATAATCTTCCATCACTGCCAGTTCTTGACCAAACACCACTTGATCCCCTTCTTGCACCATGAGAGCTTTCAACACGCCCCCATCTGCCACCTGAATAATTTGAGTTCGAGCGCTGGGAATAATATTTCCTTGGGCCCTAACGGCTTGGTCTAGTTCAAAAAAACTAGCCCATAGGATAAAAACAATCAAACCACTAAACAGTAAATAAACTGCTGATAAGCCTGACTTAGGGGTTGCCCCACCAGCCATCGCTATGTCATTACTGTACACATTAGATGCGACTTGATTACGTTGCTGCCAACCAAAATCAGGCATTTGAGACTCACCACTGGCGGTGGATGGCAAGGCTGGACTAAGTCGTTTATCATCTTTAATCGCAGTATCACTCATGACCGTGCTCCTACGGTTTCAACTTGGGGTTTTTGCAATCGATCTAGCACTTGTTGTTTTTCTCCATCCATCACAATTTGATTATTAGCCACCACAATGATGCGATCCACCAGTTGCAATAAATCGGCTTTGTGAGTCACAAGCACCAAAGTATCCTGTTGTTTTAGGGTTTCTTTAAAGGCTCCAATGACCTGAACTTCAGTGCCAGAGTCCATGGCTGCGGTCGGTTCGTCCAGTAGCCAAATCTTCGGATGACGCAAGAAAACCCGGGTCAAATTAACCAATTGACGTTGACCTCCAGATAGACCTTGGCCACCCTCATGAATCATCTGCTGAAAACCTTCTGTATGAGTTGCTATCACAGATTGATACAAACCGGTGCGTTTGGCGGCTTGTAAAACCGCATCATCACCAGGGTCTATTAAGCCTAAGGTTAGGTTTTCGCGAATACTGCCCGCAAACAAGCGTCCATCTTGCTGTAAATATCCCACACTCTCAGCTAACATTGGTTTCGAAATATGCGACAGGTTCAGGTCGTCCAGCATGACACGACCATCTTGTGGTTTGTACATGCCCGATAATAAGCGTAGAAAGGTGGTTTTACCTGATCCTACTGGTCCCAATATACCCACTTTTTCACCTGCATTAATGCTGAGGTTAGGTATGGCTAACGCTCTTTTTTGTCCATAAACACTGGTGACATTTTCAAATCGGTAATGACCTACAATGCGCTCCGGCACGATTGGGTGATCCACGCCTTCGTGGTCATCTTTAAGCTTCCATATGGCATCCAGTGATTTAATAGCGGCCTTGGTGTGTGCCCATTGTTGCAAGGTGTTAGGAATACCTGCCACGGGGGCCAAAATACGACCTGATAAAATTGAGCATGCAATCAAACTACCCATGGTCAGATCACCAGAGCTCACCATCAGTGCTCCCGAAGCCACAAGTCCCACATAAGAGCATTGCTGAAAAGACGCAATCATATGTTGAGAACGTTCACCAATGTGTTTGATATTCAGTTCATAGTGACGTGCTGCATCTGTGGTATTCATCCAGCGCGACAACATGCGCCAGCCCCCCTGACCAGACTTAATCGTCTCTGCACCCTCTACTGACTCGACTAAAAGGCCTGTTTTGTAATTCACAGCATGGTTAACGTGGGCTGACAGATCCTCGATACGCTTACGAAAATAACTCCCAATAATAATACTCAACAGAAAAAATGTGGCGGGTATCAAAGCGAGATTACCAGCAATAAAGTACATTAATAAAACGTAAAGGATTGAAAATGGGGCATCAATAAGTACCTGGCTGGTGACACTGGTCAAAAAACTGCGAACCGTTTCATAGCCTTTCATTTGGGCCGCCAAACTGCCCACGCTTTGGGGCAGTTGATCCATACGCACTGATAAAAATCGCAAATACACAGTGCGTGCTAAACGCTGATCAACCGCATCCACTAGTCGATCAAATAGCCGAGCCCGCAGATGTTTGGCACCCCATTCATAAAGTACGGCAACACCCACCCCAATGGTTAATACCAATAAGGTTTGACTTGCTGCGGTGGGCACCACTCGGTCATAAACCTGCATGGTGTAAAAGGCGCTTGCCAAAGCCACAATATTAATAGTGACCGATGCCAACAAGGCCTCTAAAAGAAGACGCTTTTGACTCAACACTTCATTTTTAATCAACCTAAAGACCGGGCTTTTACTTGCTACATAAGGTTCTGTCAGATTTATTTTAACGAGGCAATGGCCCTGTAAATTTGTTAAGACTGATTCATTCCATAGGCTCTGTTCTTGATTAAATGATTCACAAACCCATTTGCCCTGACTATTTTGACCCCTAATAATGTCCCAATGTCCGTTTTCAGTGACCAAAATTGCAGGCAATTTAGTCAGGTCAGGTTGATTAAAAAACTGCGGTTTTGGCGTTTGTAAGCTTTGGGCGATATGACTAATTTGGGCCACTGCATTGGTTTCAATTTGTGCAGAGGTAATGGCCTCTTGCAGCGCCGTTTTATCCACGGGTTCACGCTGCAACTGAGCTAGGCGTATTAGACAAGCCAGAGACCTATGAGCATCGAAATTCATGATCTATCTCCACTTGCAGTTAGGCCTGAAGTGATTAATGCTAAGCGCCATTGCGCCACTAACAGAGCCGCTTCTAAATCCACCATCTGTACTTCCATTTGCACTTGTTCGCGAGCTGAGTTGAGTACTTCCTGCCACGTTTTACGGCCTGCCAAAAACTGGCGTGAATAGGATTTCGAAACAGCTAAGGTCACTGTCATAGCCGAACTCAAGGTTTCAATCCTTAGGTGTAAAGCATCAATTTTAGTCATTAAATTCACTAGTTTTTGTCGCCTGGTATACTCAACCGCCACTAGAGCTGCCTCTTTAGCTGCCACTGTGGCTGCGGAGGCATTATTTTTAGATAACACAGATAACCCTGCACCACTGCTGCCTGACAAGCCCAAGAAAAAGCGCACACTTGAACCTGCCTGAGCATTACTAAAGCTATTTACTTGTTGTTCTGCCCTAAAATATAATCGAGGGGAAATAGACGCTTTTTGTTGTTGTAATTCAAATTGAGCCAGCCCTATATGACTCTGTGCTAATGCAATTTGTGGATCAAACGACCGAGCTTTTGCCCACATCTCTTGCACTGTTAAATGCACCAGCACGGGTGCACTCAAGTGTGCTTCTTTAATTAAGTCTTGATGAGTAAATTGACGTTGCGTGAGTTGATTAATCTCATCTAAAGCTAACTGAGCTTCAGATTCCGCAGTCAGATATTGTACTTGGGTGGAAGCCAAGCGGCCTTTAGCTAGAGTTAAGTCGATAGGTGCAGATACCCCATGATCAACACGGTTTTGAACTTGGTTTTGAAGTTTCTGGTGAATGTTTAAACCCTGATCCCATGCCTGCATCGATTTGTAGCCGCTAAGCCATTGACCATAGGCCTGCAACATGGCTTCAGCAATATTAAGTTTAACCACTTGCAACTGCACATTTTCCAGAGCCACTTGACTGCTGGCAATATCAACGCCTGCAGCAAGAAGGCCGCCAGACCAAATGGGTTGCTCGATGTTTAAGGTTGTCACGTCGCTGTCTCCAGCAAAGGATGCATCAGATTCAGCAGCACTAACCGTTTCATAATTAGCACTTAACGTGGGGTAATACTGCCACTTAGCAGTGGCGACCCCTACTTCTTTAACATCAATAATCGCTTGCTGTGCTCGAACTTGGGGATGCTGGTTAAGTGCTTGACGCATTAACTGTGGGAGCGTTGCCGCTTGACTAGAGACACTAATAAACAGCGCGCTAAAAAAAATCACCTTAAGCATTAATCTGCCCATTAACAGACTAACTAACCAGTCAATTTTTTTACTGGTCAAAAATACCTTATCATTCATAGTAAACCCATACCCATAAAATACTTTCTAAGCACTTTTTACCCAATACAAACAACACAAGTAATCAGTGGACTTAGATTATTGAAGCAAAAACGTTTTTACTCCATTAGATATAGTTCACATTTTTCCATTGTCAAATATTAAGGTTGAGTTTTTTGTTTGGGGAGATAAAGCGATATGGATAAAATGAGCCTCCTTACCTAGTTGTTATCCATATGCATCAACTAAATTGAGGAGCCAAGATTAGGTGATGGTTGTTTATAGCGGGCCCACAAACCCATTAATGCTAGGTTCTAAGCATCAGTTCTAAGGATAGGTTCTAAGAATAGGTTTAAGGATAGGTTTGAATAAAGAGATGCCTACGTCAATGAATAAGTCAGTGCATACGCCGATTGAAAAACACCCATAAGGTAAAAACTAGCCTTGTAGGCCCAATAACGTGGGCCTGCAAGGCTAGTGAACAATCTTCGATCCTTGCTTATTGAGGCCTTAAAAGCTCCTAAGAACAAGCTCAATAGAAGGTCAATTCGATTTAACTTAGTTTGGCTTAGTTTGGCTTAGTTTGGCTTAGATCACCACTGCAATTTCTGGGTTATGCCATAGTTCAGCGGCTTTATTATCAGCAAGGTAAACGTCGTAGCTCTCTCTAGTCATGGTCTGATCGCTCACCGTGTAGGCAGCTTCAGGGGTGTACACCTCGCCAGTCGTCTTAGCAACATCACTAAAGTCAAAACTGTCTCCAGACAGGGTAACTAGATCAGTTATGTTTACCCCTAACCTGGCATTTTTAGCGCCAGTGAGATTCTGAATTTCAGACACACTGTCCACCTGTGTACCATTGTCATTAGTATTTGCTATAGCTTCTACTAAAAACGCCAAATTCTGTGCGGTAATGCCCAGATAAAACAAGTCTTCATTAGTAAGTTCTGTACCATTAGCCTGCGCAGTTCCGTCAGCAGTATCCATTACATGTTGCACCGCATTTGCAAGAGCTTGCAGTTCAGTTTGTCCAAACCCTTCAGCACTTTCTAGGTTAGAAATAACATCCCCCATCAATGCCCCTTCTACCACAGTGTCGACACCAAAGACACCCACAGCTTCATAGTGCTTTAGGTTTATTAGCGGAGCTTCGTCACTGTTGACGGCTGCCATAATGGCATTATAACCATCCACTACCGCTTGGATTTTAGCAGTGGTGTTAGTCTTTTCGTCGTCAAGGTTGTCCTGTTTCAATAAGGCGTTAATACCAGCTAAATTAGTCTCATCATCACCATCAACAACACCTACAACACCGGCAGCCATGAATATTTCCAATTCCAAGTCTTTGAATTCTTCAAAATCTAGTAAGCTTATGGCCTTAACCGCAATCGCATGCATCATAACTGAACCGTTAACCTGGTTCTGAAGTACTTCTATATTAGTTGGATCTTTAGGTTGGTTATTTTCGTTAACTAACATCATAGAAACCCCATAAAGAACTGAACCTAAGTTGTCTTCTGTGACCTTAGTAATGCCAATATTTTCAAAATCTTCTTTGCTTACCCCAGTTACATTCTCGGCAGAGTCACCGTTATTTGCAAACGTCTGAATGATGTTGAAACTAGTAACGAAGTTTTGGATATGCGCATAGGTGCCTTCGTTAAAAGAATTTGCAAGAGAACTTTCAAGAACAGCCTCTAAATTATCTTCTGTAACACCAATAATGCCTATAGCTTCAAAGTTATCTAGGCTAGGCTTCTCAGACTGGTTATCGTCAGCAAAGGCTTGAATGATATTAAAATGATTAACGAAGTCTTGGATTTCAAAATAAGTATCTAACCCAAATGCCTTAACTGTATCCTCTCTTAGTATGGCATTGATTAAATCCAGATTATGATTACCTGCACCAACAATGCCAATGGCATGGTAAAGTTCCTGTTTACCAAACACATAACCAAAACCCTCTACTTCAACTAGAACTATTTCATCTAAAGTAGCCAATTGATTAAATTCGTAAATAGCATTATTGTAATGGAATATCGCCAAACCAATCTCGTTGAAAAAAAATTTTAGTGTCTCTTTACCATTTCCATCACCTATCGAATTAGCAAGCGTTTGCTGAATGGCAGCTAAATTATCTAGGGTGGGTAAATGACCTAATAAATCTTCTTCATGAAAGAAGCCCTCCACTCCTAATAATGATAAAATCTTAAGGTCTGCTAATGTGGGTTTCCCCTCCACACCCGCTGCACCAAACATGACGCCGTTTACGGCGTTAGCAAGAGCTTGCAATGCAGGCACACGATCTACCCCACTGTGCTCACTCATCCCCACTGCATCAATTAAAAACGCAACAAAAGATTCCTTTGACTCCAAAGCCTCACTAGTCATGTCCACACCAATCTTAGTGAAATCTGCTTCACTAATCTTAGTAGGGTCAGTGGTTGTGTCACCATTGGCTGCCTGAAGGATAGCAAGGTAACTGTCCACTACCCCTTGCAGCTTACCTAAAGTGTCCACAGCTGCACCGTTGACCGGAATACTGTTGAGCGCACTTTTGATCGAGTCTAATCCCACTTCCCCTTCATCAGGATTGCCGTTAGTTATATTGTCAAAGCCCAATGCAGTGAAAAAATCAAGGGTAAGATCATCTGCGGTATTGTCTTGCGCAGCATCTTTAATAGATTTAAGTGTAGCGGCAGCTTGGGCCTCAGTTTGTGTAATTACTGCTGTAGGAACTGAGGTCACTGTTTCCTCTTTATTCCCACCATCGCTGTAGATAGCCACCACAGTGATGACTTTGCCCACTTCCGCTTGCATTAGGATGTAGGTGTTTCCGGTGGCACCAGCAATGTCTGTACCATCCGCTTTCCACTGATACTTGATGCTACCGTTAGTAGGAAGACCATCCAGATCTGAAATTTTACCTGCAGTTAAGGTCTGACCTTGGAACAGGTTGCCTGTAATGGCTGCAATTTTACCTGGGTTATTAGCAACAGGCGCTGAGGCTGTGCCTTCCCCTTCACTCGAACCGCCTCCACCAGCTGCTGCAGCTGCTGCGGCACCTAAACCACCCAAAATACCAGGAAGGCCGAATGCTGCTGCGGCCGCAGGTTCAACAATGCCTGCTAAATAAGTCGTTAATAATATTTCATCCGTCGCATTACCATTGACTAAGGCCAATAGTTCTTGCTCTTCACCATGGGTATAAACAATTTGGGGGCTATTTGCACCCACACCCGCACTATCTGCAGCCCCACGGATGACATAACCTGCCTCGGTATCACCTGCAACAGTGGCAGAACATTGTAAATCGTCTGGCTGTTCTGCAGTGACGGGCACACATAGGTCAAAATACCCATTAATGGTGACTTGTGCTCCTTGAGCATAGGTCACGATTAAGTCGGCACCTTGGCGCACGCTAATCAAATTATCAAGCAGTTGTTCTTCACTATCACCCGTATTAGATAACAAACGATAGTGCTGACCCTGAACCGCAGTAAAATTAACAGTTTGCCCTGATTGTGCCGTAATGACCTGATGACCTAATGTATCACGCACAATGAGTACCGCAGCATCTAGCCCCGCTGAAGTATTGTCTGGGGTATCAAATTGACTGGGTAAATCTAAATTGGACATGAATTTAACCTTTATTAATGCTACTAATGCTTGTCTAGACAATGACGACACGTCAATTGCCTGTGGATTCCATTAAAGATTAGACTAAAATCACAAACTTGCTGAAAATTATATGAGTTAATTACAACCAATCACAGCCAATGAAAACTCATTGTTCTCCCTGCCAACTGCCGCTATACATCAATAAACTCCATGGTTAAGCAGGTTTTCACAACTGTTGATATGCATTAATTGACTAGGTGAGTGCACCCAGTTAAGTTGGGAGCGAGGTGTAAAATGCTCACAAGGCACGCGCTACTTAAAGTAGGGGCTTATTGAGTATGCACCAGCATGCCCTTACAGCCGTTTGTACTTACCTATTTTGATGGACTTGGGTATTTATAAATGGGTTTGGGCCCGTTTTATTGCTGGCTGTAATCTCTGTTTTAGCTTTAAGCTTGGAGCAGGCAACCACACTCTGATTCAACATTGTGCTGCCATTAGTTGAGTGCCTTAGTTGAGTGCCTTAGTTGAGTGCGTTAGTTGGATGCCTTTATATCTTAGCTTTATTAAAAACCCCTTGTTGCATACTGTTTATATATCTACTTGATAAATGTCATCCAAATCTGACAAGCCTTTGTGACTCACATGTAAGTTTTTGATGACACCATCATGAATGCCATAGATCCAGCCATGTATTTCGAGGGGTTGATTTTTTTGCCATGCCGTTTGTACAATTTTACTGTGTGCCAGATTAGCCACTTGCTCAGTTACATTAATTTCACACATGCGACTCAGTCGTGCCTCTTGATTAGGTAAATCTTGTAATTCAACTCGGTGGCGTAACGCTATATCTTTAACTGACCGCAACCAGTAATCACTGATACCAGCGTTGGTATTTTCCATGGCCACTTTAACGCCACCACATCCGTAATGACCACACACGATAATATGCTCAACTTTTAGCACATCGACTGCAAATTGAATGACTGACTGACAGTTAAAATCAACGTGTTTTACTAAATTTGCTACATTACGATGAACAAAAAGCTCTCCAGGCAGCATGTCAACAATCTCGTTTGCTGGCACGCGACTGTCAGAACAACCAATCCACAAATACTTAGGAGCTTGTTGCTTCGACAAGGTAGCAAACAACTCAGGTTGTTCTTGGGCCACTTTTTT
>Ga0209304_1000930_pt1 | contig 19007 bp, 31 predicted proteins | sample COGITO_mtgs_1004_4_FD_184789 | JGI IMG/M metagenome (GOLD analysis project Ga0209304, IMG submission 184789) | Pelagic marine microbial communities from North Sea - COGITO_mtgs_100423 (SPAdes) (version 2) | ecosystem: Environmental > Aquatic > Marine > Epipelagic ...
AGGCGCAAAATTAGTTACTGAATCCTCAAGCATATCTTCTTCTATATTATCACTAGCAAAATTTAATAACTCGTCTGCTGTGAGCTTATTTATATCCTCAAGAGTAAACCCAGTCAAGTTCATATCATAGTCTAAGTCAGCTAAACCTAATAATTCACTTTTTAATAAACTTTTATCCCATTCAGCATATTCTGCTGATTTATTATCCATTATACGATAGGCTTTTTTTTGAGGTTCGGTTAAATCAAGCGCCTTATGTATAGGCACCTCTTTTAAGCCAAGCTCTTTAGCTGCTAATAAACGAGTATGCCCTACGAGTATAATGTTTTTTTCATCAACTACTATAGGTTGCCTAAAACCAAACTCTTTTATGCTATCTTTTATCTTAGCTACTGCGTGTATATTCTTACGAGGGTTCTTATCATAGTTTATAAGAGTATCAGGATTTACTAATTCTATTTTCATATCTCTCCTAGATGGTTAGTTGCCTTTTTATTTATCAAAAAAATATATAGTTGTCAAATTATTGTTATGGTTGGTAGTGGTTTAGTATATAACCCCTACCTACCCCCCACCCCGTCCTGGCATCGGAATCTAAAAAACTTTTTTTTATTAAGGGTCCCCTTATAGCTTTATATACTACCATAAGCAATTTAAATTAGTTTTAAGCGCTACAGTATCTAACTAAGGTATATTATTATATTAATATGCTTATGCTTATGTGTGCCGTTTATATAGCTTGTAAATATATGTTTGGGTTTAGTACTTGATTTGAGCTAGTTTTGTTCCCCTTTTTTGATGGGGTAGCAATATGCGGATTTGCCTACAAGCCCACTTCTATAAATTATATCGCCTAAGTCCTTAATAATGTTTTATATAATAGCTTCTTATATATATTGTTTAACTTTAACTTTAATATTGATATGACAAAGGCATAGCAAACGCATAGCATATGATAAATAAAAGTATAGCAAAACCTTACAGTTGCTACATCAATACTAATATATAAAGTCAAAACAATTATAATATATATTAATGCTAATATGTAATTTACTCATATATAGGTGTTTATAGCTTATGTAATGGTTATGTGTTGGGGCAGCGCTGTCATACCTTATATTGTTACCCTCTGTAGCTTTAATAATTTTATTTACATTTAGTTAATTAATACTCTTTACTAAAGGTTAATAATCAATATAATGAATATATAAATAAAAAGGAGCTAATAAATGTTAAATAAAACTGAATATAAAATACTTCATATCAAGGCTAGTATTGCTGAGTATTATAAACTTGGTACTGTAAACAGTAATAAACCTATTATTGATATGTTATATAGTAAACTTGCTAAACTTGAGCAGTTATCAATTACTAATCCTATTACTAATAAGGAAATATAATTATGTCTTATACTACTAAAATAATAGAAGAAGTATCTAAAAAAGTATTATCTATGATGGAAGATTATAAAGATGATTGGACTAAACCTTGGGTAGATACTATGGCTAAAAGTTTTCCTATAAATTTTGCCACTAAAAAAGATTATAATGGCTTTAATATTTTTTGGTTATCGTTAGCTTGTCATTATAAAGGTTATAATCATAATAAATGGGCAACCTATAAGCAATGGGTAAAATTAGGTGGTACTGTTAAAAAAGGTGAAAAATCTACAAGAGTATTTTATTGGGAGCTAAAAAAGTTTGAAGATAAGAATAATGTAGATGTTAATGGTGACCCTGAAATTAAATCAAGATGGTTCTTAAAAGTATGGAATGTATTTAATGTTGAACAAGTAGATGGTATAGAATTGCCTAAACCTAATTTAGTTAACAAAGTAGATTCTATAGCCTATGCCGATAAATATATTAAAAATACTAAAGCTGTTATAAAAATACATGGAGATGTAGCTTCATATTCACCAGTATTAGATTATATCAATATGCCTAATAAAGAACAGTTTAAAAATACTGATAGCGCTACTGCTAGTGAACATTGGTATAGCACTTTATTACACGAGTTAGTTCATTGGACTGGTCATAAAGATAGGTGTGATAGAAACTTTAGTAAAATTTTTAAATCTCAAGAATATGCTATGGAAGAATTAGTAGCCGAAACTGGTTCAGCTATTCTTACTGTTTTGTTAGGTGTAAGCAAAACTACTAGACCTGATCATGCTAAATATTTAAATAGCTGGAAAAAAGTAATTAAAGATAATCCTAAGGCAATATTTACTGCTTTTAGCAAAAGCACTCAAGCTATAGAATTATTAAATAATTTACAACCTAAAGAAAAAAAGGAAGTGGCTTAATGGCTACTTCCTACCATTACTCTTTACTAAAAGTTAATTTTATTATATGTGTTATAAAAAGGAAATATTATGATAAAAAATAAAAAATTATATTTAGTTACATACCCTGATAAAGAAACTGAATATTGGCATGTTAGTAAAAATGAATTATTAAGTGAATTAAATAGGTTAAATAATATACATAATCAAAATGTTATTTATTCAGAAATAACTGATAAAAAAATTATTAATCGATTATATTAGGAAAAATATTATGAATATTTTTGTTTTAAGTAATGACCCAGTAAAAGCAGCTAGTATGATGTGTGATAAACATATTGTAAAAATGCCTTTAGAATCTGCTCAAATGTTATGTAGTGTATGGCATAGGTTTGACCAACATAATGTGCCTTATAAGGAAGCATTTAAAAAACACCCTTGTACCTTATGGGCTGGTGATGACGCAGCTCACTATGATTGGCTATATATTCACGCATTAGCGCTATGCTCAGAGTACACTAAACGATACGGCAAGGTTCATAGCTGTCAAAAGGTTATTACTGCTGTATCACATCACCCTAAATATAACAGTAATAAAGATTTACTAAAATTATCGCACCCTAAATGTATGCCTGATAATTATAAATATGATTGTGCAGTCAAATCTTATAGGACTTATTATATTAAAGATAAAGTTTTTAAAGGCATTGCTACTTGGAAAAAGTTAAATAACCCACCTAATTGGTTGGTTTGTAATAATTTACAAATAGTTAAATAAATTACTTTACTTATAGTTAAAAAACGATATGATGAATGTATAATAAAAAAAAAGGAGCTAAAATGAAAAAACTTACTAAAAAACAACAAGATTATTATAATAATACTGGTAGCAACCCAGTAGAAGAAAAAAGTTATGGTATTAATTATTATAATAAAAGAATACAAATAGAAAAAAATCATTTGGCGAATATGATTAATTTTTTAAAACTTCCTTATAATGAATTTTATGAAATGTGCAAAAGAACTGAATGGGATTTGAAAAGTATTTGTTTTGAAATAAGACAAATTCGTAATTCTATAACAGAATATAGAAAAGCTAAAGCTGTTTATATAAATGGCACTTTTTGGAAGAATGTAAAGGAGAGCGCTTAATGTCTATTTATTCACAATATAATCTTACTCCAATACAACAAGAAATTATTGAGAGTATGGTTGATGAGCATAATTGGCTCATCAATCGTGTTCCTGATGATGACGAAAGGTTTTCTGCTATTTATATTCAAGCTGATGATATGGCTAGTGAATTAAAAATGGATAGAGAAGATTTTTGGAATAAATTTTTTAATTAAAAGGAGCTTATTATGAATTATACAGATCAATATAAAATACTAGATGCTTTACAAAAGCATTTAGAAGCTAATAGAAAATCAGAGCAATTAATTTATGCTGTAATTGAACTATTACAAAAACAAATAGACGAGCAAGATAGATATTGTGACCAACAAGCAGATTTAGAAAAGGAGAAAAATAATGATAGAAGATAAATATGTTCCAGATATGGAAACTAAAAATATAAAAGGTGGTTTTGCTAGATTATATTTTGATATGGATTTATTTTTATATAAAGTAATCACTTATAGTAATGGAGTAGAAAAAATAAGAGAAATTTTATCGCCTTCTAAAGCTATAAATATCTATAAGGCGCTAAAGTAATGAGATATATGTTATATGGAGTGTATGGCAGTTTATTAGTCTTATACTCCTATATATATCTTATTACTTTGTATTAAAGGAAACTTAAAATGGTAAAAAAAATTATAAAATTTGAATCTAAAAAAATTGGTAAAGTTAATATGCTTACAAGAGCAATATCAATTACTACAAAAAAAAATAAATTAATACCATTAATAACATTAGATTTTTTCAGGAGAAAAAAAAATGGAAAGTAGAACTTTTAAAGGAATAACCATAAAATTCAGCGAAGGAAATCATCAATATTATGTCGATGATAATGGAAAAAAAATAAGACCAGCAAGTGTAAGTGGTATTATTAAAGGAAACGATGGTTTTGGTATAGGCGCTATGGCAGGTCGTAAAAATTATTTAGAAACTTTAGTAGAGGAGTTGCCTAACTCTGGTTTATTAAGAGTAAATGATATTACTGATTTGCAAGAAAAATTATTTGATATAAAAAAACTAGCTGAAAAAAAATGGACTGATCAAGCAGCTATAGGAACTGCAGTTCATAATTGGATAGAGGGATATTTAAAAGGTGATATGGCAGAGCAGGGTTACTATAAAGGGCATGATAACCGAGCTAATCATATTAGAAAAATGCAATATGCTTTATATGATTATTTAGTTGCTAAAATAGGTGTCTTATATAAAGCTGAACATTTAGTTTATGATAATTCTATACTTCCTTATGCTGGAAAGTTTGATGCTTGGTTAGAGCATAAAAAACATGGCGAATGTTTAGTAGATTGGAAAACTGTTACTAAAAAATCAAATGGTACTTTATGGCGAATACAGTTAGCTGGTTATATGATGGCTTTATGTAACGAATTAGATAGAAAACCATTTAACAGATTAATAGTTGCTATTGATAAAGATACAATGGAAATACGAGAGTATGTTTTTGATGTAGAAAGCTATAAAAAAGATTTGGAGGTATGGAAACATTATCTTCAAATACATCAATTTTTAAAAGATTATAAATGGTATAAACATTGATGTTAAAAAGGAGCTTTATAAACATGGCATTGATGAGGTTAGAGTTAGCTCCTTTCCTTTTATTCAATGCCACCAAAAATGGAGAATATAATGGAAATACAAGTAAGTAAACTAGAAGCACCCATTCCACCAAGTGCAGATAACAATGGTAGAAAGTCTTATAGGGTTACAACGACCACTGGTGAAAAATTATTTGGTAGCGCTAAAATAGGTCTAGCACAAGTTAAAGATGGGGACATGATATCTGTAGATATATCGCCTGATAAATATGGTAATAAATGGATAAATAAATTTGAACCTATTACAGATATAAATGCTGATATGGAAAAAATAAAAGATACTTTTCCTGATAGTAAGGTTGTTACAAATAATGGGTATTCTACAATACAACCTCATAATGATAAACCTTCTATGACAAATAAAGATTACTTAATAGTGTTGCAAAGTTGTGTAAATAGACAAGCTGATTGGACACCTACACAAAAATTAAAATTTATTTTAGATAATTATTATAATGGTGTAGTAGCAACGCATAAAGGACTAGATGAAGGGGATAGCTTTTAATGTCAAAAAGGTATGTAAACAAAAAGCACGTTGAATATGTAAGCAACTTAGATTGTTGTATATCAGAGCATTTTCAAAGATTAAGAGAAAATGGTACGTTGCCGAAGGATAGGGCAAGTTGTGGGGATTATAATATACAAGCCCATCACTTGCTTAAACCTTATTATAGTAGTCGAGGAATGAGTTTAAGAGCAGGAGATAAAGACGTTATACCTTTATGCTTTAAACATCATACTGAGTTACATAGAAACGGTAATGAATATCAATTTTTTGAAAAAGTAGTATGCAATTCTAGGTTTGGAATTGTTACTGCACAAAAATGTTGGGAAGAAAGCCCATATAACAAGGAGGATAAAAATGAAACAAACACAAAATGAACTTATATTGAAGCATTTAAAAGAAAATAAAAAAATAAACCCATTAGAAGCATTAAATCTATATGGTTGTTTTCGTTTAGGCGCTAGGATATACAATCTTAAAAAAGATGGTCATAACATTGAAACTAAAAGAAAAAAAAATGGAGTGAAAGGTAATACTTTTGCTGAGTATCATTTGATAAAGGAAAATTAATGATTACTAGAAATTGGATTATAAACACTAAGCACTCAGGAAAATACAAATGTCCTGAGTGTTCTCATACTAGAAAAAATAAAAATGATAGGTGTTTAAGTATAACTGTTAAAACAGATGGTGTCGTATATTATTGTCATCATTGTAACACAAGTGGAGGTGAATATTATGAAAGAGATTTCGAAAAAAATAATACAGTTCGCAGAGAAAAGAAAAATAAGCAAGAAAACTCTAACGGATTTAAGAATAGAAAGTGGACAGGCACAGTTTGGTAAAGAAAAATATGAAAGTATTGTATTCGGTTATTACAATTTAGAAGGTGAAAGAGTAAATTATAAAGCTAGAGCTATACATGAAAAACTTTTTAAACAACAAAAAGGTGGAGAACAAAGATTTTATAATCTCGATAATGTATTAAAATCAAACAATCTTACTAATAATACTATTTACATTGTAGAAGGTGAGTTTGATGCTTTAGCTTTATACGAAGCTGGCTATGGTTTAGATAGTATTTTAAGTGTTCCAACTGGCGCTGTTGCTAAATCTACTGAAGAACCTGAAGAAGCTAGAAAATATAAATATGTATTAGATGCTATTGAACAAGGTCTGCACAAAGTAAGCTGTTTTGTATTATTAACTGATAATGATGAAAGTGGTTTAGCTTTAAGGCAAGATTTAGTTTCAATATTAGGTCATGGTAAATGTAAGTATTTTGATTTTCCTGATGATATCAAAGATGCTAATGAAGCGCTAGTTGCATGGGGCAAAGATGATTTAAGATGGCAAATAAATGAAGGTTTAGTTCCTTTTCCTATTGAGGGTGTTTACTCTTTAGATGAAATACCAGACCCACCTAAAGTAAAATTGTATAATCCTAATATGGAAGGTTGGGAAGATAAATTTATGTTAGGCGCTGGTATGGTTTCAGTTTTTACTGGATTTCCAGGACATGGTAAAACTTCTTTTGCTATACAAATATGGTCAAATATTGCTCAACAATATAACTGTACTGTTGGTATGTTTAGTGGAGAAACTAGAGTTAAGCCTTATGTCCGTAGAAATATAAGAACTTTTTATCATAAAAAATTAGAATGGGAATTAAGTGATGAAGAAAAGCATGAAGCAGATGAATTTATTAGAAAACAATTTGTATTTTTAAATCACCCTAACAATAGTCCTAATTTTGATTGGGTATGTGATCGTATACAAGATATGAAAGCTAGGTTTGGTATAGCAGCTTTTATACTTGACCCTTGGAATAAATTAGAAACTCCAGATTTTGTAAAAGGTAGTGAAACTCAATGGATAGGAAAGAGTTTAGATTATCTTACAGCATTAGCTAAAAAATTAGACATACATATTATGCTATTAGCGCACCCTGCTAAACCAGATATGAAAATGCAAAATGCACCTCCTTCTGCATATAGCATTGCTGGTAGCGCCCATTGGAATAATAAACCAGATCATATATTTAGTTTATGGAGAGATAAGTTTGAAAATCCTGATGGAAGTAGATGTACTGAAGCAGTTTTTACTGTATGCAAAACAAGATATGAAGAATTAGGTTACCCAAGAATATTAGATGTAAAAATGAATTTAGATAATGGTTGCTTTGAATCATACGAAAAAGAGAAGCCAGAAAAGAAAAGTAAGATAGCAAAACATTGGAACGATTTAGATGACTAGGAGGTCAACATGGAGTTTTTAATTATGTATACAATAATCTATACATTTATAGGTTTACAGAACTCAGGAATATTATAGTGGGTAAATTTGTTATTAACTATGTAATGGAGTTTGAAAAAAGACCTAGCAAACATGAAGTAGAAGGAAGGTTATGGAATTTATTAGCTAAAGGTTTTGTTTTAAGAACAGTAGAAGAAAACGATTATTATGTAACTAGAAAAGAAGTAAAGGAGAAAAAATAGTGCCTAAGATAGCAACATTAGATGATTACAAAGTAACTACAGCTCATGGAAAATTACTTTATAATATTGGTAAAAAAAATAATTTAACCATTCAAGATTTAGCTAAAGAATTATCTTGTTCTGTAGTTTATATAAGGTCTATTTTAAAAGGAGATTTTATTTTATCTTCTGATAAATCAATGTTACTTAGAAAAAAATATGAAAGAGATAATATATGAAATGGTTAAAAGAAAACCAATAAAAAAAGATAATACCAGTAGTCACTGGAAGAAACTTATACATTTAAAAATGTGTAGCTTTTGTGATAATGCAGCAGTTCATTATCATAAATTAAAATATTACTGCAAACAATGTTATGAACAATTAATAAAGGAAAAATAATGATAATAAAAAAAATAATGGAAGATAAAAAAATATCCCAATCTAAGGTGGCTAGAGATTTAGAAATATCTGAAGCTATGGTTACTTTGATATTACAAGGAAAAAGAAATATTAGCATTAAACTTATAAAAAAAATAAGAGATAAATATAATTTATCTTTTAATAAAATATTGGAGGAATAATGAAAGAAAAACTATTTTACTTTCCTTTTTATCCTGCTGATTGGTTAGCAGATACCTCTGTATTAACTTTAGAAGAAAAAGGCGCTTATATAACTATAATTGCTACTATGTATCTACAAAATGATTGTAGCTTATTTAAAAGGCATATTCCAAATATCTTAGGCATAAAAGATAATAAAAAATATGAAAAGCTGATGTATAATATATTGCCTTTGTTAATAGATGAAGGTGATAAAGTATCTCAAAAAAGAATAAGAGAAGTTAAAAATAAAATAAAAGATATTGTTGATAAAAAAAGTAAAGCAGGAAAAAAAGGCGCTCAGGGAAGATGGGGAAAAAAAGTAAAGGTTTATACAAATAAAACTATCGATAAATTTTCATCTATAAGTGCTGCTGATAAAGCAAGGAAAATATTAAATGATGGCTATGAATAGTACGAACTAGAGGTTGATAAATTTTAAATACCACAATATGAAATTATCTATTTTTATTATAAAAAATTGTAGGTAACTATACCTTTCATTTTTAATATTAATAAAATCCCTAGTCCGTTTGACAAGTATACACATCCTAATATAGGAATCAATCTTTTTCTATTATCCAGTTATCTTTTTGTAATTGATAATCTAGGTATAATTGTGTATCTGCATATCCTCTGCCTTCATTTAAACAGATAAGATAGTATTTAGGCTCATATAGTTTGCATGATTTATCATCTCCTTCTACTGGGTGTGCCACTCCTTTTGATATAAACAATATATATCCTAAGAAAGCACATAACCCTATAAATATAAAACCTCCTACAACTAAAAATATATTTCTAATCATTTCTACCATTTCTTCTTGTTTTTTTCTGGCTTTAGCTTTTGCTATTTTTATTGCTTTCTTTTTTGCATCAATACGTTTTTTGCGTTCTTCTAAGATAAACTCCCAAGTTCCATGACCAAAGCGAAGGTTGATTAATTGTTTCATTTCATAGAGATGCTCTTGTGCTAATTTAGCATCTATCACTTCTTTCGCTACGTTCTCTACTGCAAAGTGGTCTACATTAGCTTTATCTCTGGCTTTTATAACTTCTTGTTGACCATTAAGTGCTTTATCTACATGACCAATAATATCACCAATATCTTGTGCTGTACTGATATTGCTCTTAATAAAGTCTACTGATTTTTTAACTAATGCTATACCAGTTAGTACGGCAGTTACTGGCTCAACCATTATGCTTCTCAATGAACCTGTCGAGTTTAACTTCTAGTCTTAATACTAGCTCTTTAATTTCTCGTGTTTCATTGTGAAGCTCGGATTTTGTAGCATATTCTTTACCTAAATCTTCTCTAGTTTTGTTTAGAAGTATTTGTAATCTTTTTACTTCATTAAACATTTTAGAAAATGCCCATGCAAATGGTCCTAAAACCACAGTTATAATTAAATTCCACATCATCATAGGGTCAATCGACATACCATACCCCTTTACGCATCATTTGTGATAATCGTATAGCTCTTTGACCTACCTGTTTTGCCCATTTGCTCTCCAACATTTCATTTGCAGCTTTCTCAAAATCTTTATCTTGTATTGCTGCAAAGGTCTTAACCCATGTATTAGCATTAAACCTACTAATACCCATATTAAATACCATGTCTAATAATACAGCTTGTCTAGGCTCTGCTAATGATTCCATAAATGTCCAATGTTCTACTTCTTTTTGTATTCTTTGCAAATCATTTAATAATAAAAACTTTGCTTCTTCATCTGTAATACCTACATCAGATAAGTTTCTACCCACTCCGATTGTTGTTTTATCTGCTGTACATTGATATGGTTTTAACTCTAATCCTTCATGTAGAATTAACATATCTATTAATTTACCTTTATCTACTCTCATTTTTTAGAATCAACCTTTTTAATTTTGTCTAAGCTACGCAAACCTCCGATACCTAACATACCTAATAATAAAGGCATCATCACAGACATGTCAGCTTGTGGTATACTTATACCAAATCCACTACATATAGGAACTACCATAAAGTTTATACCTAATGATAACGCACATATCCAGCCAACAAGAGGTCTCCAACTTGATTGAAACCAGTTACCTTTTGCTTCTTCTGTATTAAGTTTGATTTGTGCTAATGCTAATTGTTGTGCGTGTTCGTCTGCCATTGTAGCTAGTTTATGAGCTAACTCTGCTTTCTTGTCTTTGTCTTGTATAAACTTACCTAAAAGTTTAGTTGCTGGTGCTATAAGTGCTGTAATAGCCATAATACCTCCTAATCGGCACTAAATGTACCTAGACTACTCCATAGAGAACCAGGAACTGTTGTACCATTTTGTTTACCTAATTGTGCCATTGATTGATTAACATTTACAAAAGCACCCTGCCCCCAACTTGATACATCCCATTGTGCATTATCCCAAGCAGAACCTTGTTCTCTTGTATATTGTAACATTCTCTCAGAAAATGTACCTGTAGTTATACCAGCTTCTTCAAAGGTTTTCATCCAATCCTCATTGTATGTACCTGTTGTATCTGAAGCATCTCTGCAACTCTTTTGTCTTAATGATTGTTGGCTCATGGTGTAAATGTCCCCATACTAGAAAAGTTAAAATCATCTTGGTCTGTAGCAAATGCTTGTAAGGCTAGGTTTATATCAGTGTAAGATGTACTTAACTCACCATTAATATAAGCTAACATTCTTTCATTAAATGTACCTGCTGGTATAGACCTTGCTGCAAATAAAGCTAACCAATCTTCATTATGTAATGCTGTTGTAGAGGTTACTGCTCTTATAGATGCTTGTCTTGCTTCTGAGTTTGTAGCCATTATTTATCCTTTCTTGGTCTACCCTTTTTCTTAGGTTTACACTCGCATAATTTACCAAATAATCTTTTCTTAATTTTATCGTATATACGTTTTAACATCATAATCATCACTCCAATTTTGTATTGGTGCGATAGTTTTTACACTACCATCTTCATTATATTCCCATTCATATAATTTTTTAAAAGCTGCCATATCACTTGCACCATCTATTGCTGCTTCTATGGTAGCACAGTCTGCTTTAATCTTTCCTACATACGTTCCAACTGCACTTGGTATAGTTTTACTACTATCATAGATAGACCTCTCTACAAGCCAATTAAATTGCTTTATAAGACTATTTGCTGTTTCTTTAGCTTGATTCTTAGCTATAGATTTTAACCCTAGTGTTACTGTTTGATTGCCTTTGTAATCTAGTATAGCTTTACCATCTTCATCTACATTATTTGTATCGGTTAATGTTTTATCAGTTGTAGTGTACGCAGTAGTTACTTTTTTACCAGAAGCACTATAGGTGTAAGTAGGACTTGAAGTTATTTCAAACCTATCATCACCTTGTGTTCCTGCTTCTACTGTATAAATACCTATGGCATTAAGTTCATCCCAAGTCCATGCTGTAAAAATTCGCCTAGAATGAGTAACATCATCTATTACCATTGTTTTGGGAAATTTTATAATCTCCTCTATTTTATTATCCTTTATTAAAGCCCACATATTATTTCACCTCCTAAAAAGTATTGTTATATTTGAATGGTACGTCACCCCATGCCATATAGACGTAAGTATCTCCAGAACCATTTAAACTTGCTTCATCTGCCATCACCTTGAAACCATTGCTAAGAAAGTCTACTTTTCTTGCACCTGTTGGCTCTGTTGCTTCTGCATCAGCACCATTCCATCTTAAATGTTTATCTACTAAATTGTGTGGATTTCTAGCAGAATCAAATACAAACCATGGATATGCTTCAGTTGCTCCTTTAATTACTATCATTCTGGGTCTAAATCCTGTATACACAAATGGTCCATCATTATCTGTATTATTACCAATATAAGTTCCAAATTTTTGACTGCCTTCAACATCTGCCCAGACATATGCCACATTAGTACTACTACTTGTATTTCTATCAGAACCTATACCTACAAAATCTGTAGTCATGCCTGATTGATACCAACCATTACCAGAGTTTTGTTGAGCACTACTAGACTCTAGTTGCAGTTCTTTGCTATTAGCACCTAAATATTGTGTCCAAACTCCCCATGATTGTGCAGAATCTCTTCTTTTGGCTATAACTAATGCAGGTTTAACTCCAAGACCATGTGGAAGTCTTTGATTATTACTTCCATTACCAGACCAAGTTAATATTGCAAAACCACTTGCAGTATTGCTTTGTCTTACTGTTGATATATCTCCTGAAGTATCTGTTGTAGTTGTTCCTCCATTAGCTCTCCAACACCAACCAATAAAAGTATCACTACTAGCATTATAACCTCCTTCACTACCTAATGTAAAACCATCAGTACCAAATGCAGTTACACCATTACTTTCAGAAACATCTGCACCATTTACATTAGACCTTAATGCAACTCCAACACCTCTTGATGAATCTACTAATCTATTGTCACCACTACTGTTTCTTCTTTTAACCCACACTAAATCAGGCTTGAATCCTAATCCTGTTATTGCATTTGTACTACCATTACCAGTATAAGTAATAGCATTAAATTGTTTAGTTGGTATGTTGTCATCAGTTTGTGCAGGGTCTATGTCATCTGATATGGGTAAGTTTGCACTTGTCATGGAAAGAAATCCTGAGGGAGGAGTGTAATAAAAATCTCCAAAACCATTATCATCTGCTGCATTTGCAGAGCCACTTGTTTTTACACCTGCAAAACTAGAATCTTGTCCTGCATTCATTGTTACTGTGCTTTGGTTGTGACCTTTAGTCATAAATGTGTAATGTCCTGTTGCACTAGAATTAATATTTTCTGCTGAACCTATTGTAGAACCATTTTTATAAAATTGAACTGTTTTTGGACTAGCATCTAAATTCATTGCTACACTCATAATATCACCAGTTGCCATATTAGAAGCAACAGTTTGTGTAACTGAACCATTATTGTAAAGACTGCCACCTGAATTTAAGGTTATAATATAATCTCCTGCTGCACCTTGACCATAATCTCCATCATTATATTTTAAACTGTTAGTAGGCACCATACCAACATTTCTACCAGAACTTCCAGCATTTACATAAAACTCAATATACCATTTACCAGTATTTGCAGCTAAAGTTATAGGAGCTCCCCAACTTCCACTAGAAGAAGATATAGTTGTGTTACCATTACTGGTTGTGCGTGATGTACTACCAACTGGTCTAATTAATGTATTAAGTACTGCAAAATTTCCACTACTTGCCATATCTATTTAACTCCCAAATGTTGGACTATCAAGAACTTGATGGTCTGCACCCATGTTACTAACTGAATAATCATTATTGTTCCCTGAACTATCATCTCCAAGTGCAGAGGCATTTTGAAATTTAAGGTATACTCCATTCGTACCAAAGTTTAAACCACTTGGGTCTTTTGGAATCCACACACCATTTTTACTTTCACCAAATGAATCTGGTCCATATGCTGTACCATCTATTAGTACAAACTCTGCTACATACCCTGCAAAATCTGATGTATTAGAAGCATATCCTAATATACCTAGTTCTTGTTCTACACCAGATTGATTCACTGCTGTATCATAATTTTGACTAGGTGCAGTTGCAGCAGATGTATCAGTTATCTGCGTTCCATTCATATAAAATTTAACTCTATTTCCTGCTGTTGATTGTGTATTATCATAAGCAATCATATAATGACCCCAACCAGAAATATCTCTGAGTACAGGGTCATAAATATATTCTATACCTCCTGCTCCTGCAATTCGAAATAGGTTACTATTATCTATTCTTACATGAAAATAATTACTACTACCTGCATCAGCACCAAAAATAACCATATGATTTCCTGAATTTGATAGTACAGTTCTTTTTAACCAAAAACTAATAGTAAAAGTTCTTCTATTACCTGAACTGCTAGGAGTTCTTGCTATTTTATCTCCTGCATCTTCTTCAAATCTAACTGACTGTTCTATCTGATGTGAATAAAAAGCACCACCACCTGATGCACTAGGTATTGCATTTTCATTTTGGAGAATACCCATTAAGCAAATACTGCCGAGTTTGTTAGATAAGCATTTGTACCATCTGATACATAAGATATTAGATATGTACCAGCACTTGTTACTGTAGTAGCTAAATTTGCATCTGCTTTACTGTTTGCGTGTAATGATACAGTATGCCCACCACTATTTATTAGTAATATATAGCCAGATTGTCCATCAGCAAAGTTAGTAAATGTCAAGGCAAAGTTACCACTAGGAGTGCATTTAAAATTATTATTTGCGTTCATATCGAATGAGCCGTCATTATCTGCCGTCAAAGCATTTCTATTTACACCTGTAAATGTATTGGTAGTAGCTAACTGTGGTACTGTAGAATCTATAGCTACTGTTACTGTATCAGTTGCACCTACTACAGTATCTATACCTGTACCACCTGCTACATCTACTGTATTACCATCATTAATAGTTTGGTTACTACCACTATCACCAGTAAGAGTAAATGAACTCATAGAACCTGCTGATGTACCTAATTGTGATAACATTTGAAAAGATGTACCATCATAAATTACAGATACGATTGCATCTTCTTCTATATCACCAGCTGCAATATCTTGGTCATTTTTCTTTTTTATGTTTTTTGTACCAAGTGCATTTACATTTAAGGTTGAAGCTCCACTAGATGCGTTACCTGCTTTAAAATGAAATACTTGCCCTGCTACATAAGCAGTTACTGCTGGTGTTAGAGCTATTGCATAAGCATTTGCACTACCTGTATCGTTAGATTGGAATATTAAACCACCATCTTGTATCTGCCCAGCATTTACTCCGTCTGTGTGTGCTGTACCATCAGCTAGTGCTGTTATCTTTTGACTACCTAAGTTAGCTGCACCTGTGAAAGCATTACTTCCATCTTTGTTAATAGCTTGGTTTAATCCTGTTGCAATATCTTGATCGTGTGTATCGTGCCTATCTGCAACAATCTTTGTTCCTGCATCTCTGTTACTTTGCCAAATAGATGTACCTGTAAATACTCCATCTGACCTTGTATATGTTCCTCCTGACCAACCCATTTTTTATTCTCCTTTCGTTCTTTTTATAGTATTATAGTTCATAAATCAATTATTATTCTAATGTTTGTCCGTAAAATCTACTTCCTTGTAAAGCGCCTATAAGATTATCTTGGTTAAATCTATTTCTTATAGATTGTGGAATACTAGCTCCTCTATTTCTTAGAGCTTGGGCTAAATTTCTTCTTTGCCCTGCTATTTGACCAGAACCATAAGCTATATTTCCTAATAATCTTGGTGAGGTAGTTCCTGCTGATAATAAAAATCTAGGGTCTGCAAAACCTACAGCAGTGCTTAAAAAACCTTGATTAATTCTACTACCTAACCCTGTTGGTAAAATAGGGTTTAAAGCTGCTCCTGATAATTTAGTTGTAAGTTCTGGATTAAGTGTATCTATTAATTCTGCTCTATTTGCAAATCTAGTAGAACCAGTGTCAGTTAAAGCTGATTTTAATTTTCTTAAAATAGTTCCTTTATTTATTTTTCCTGTACCTTTTACTGATAATTCATTAATTATATCATTTTCTAATTTTATAGCTTTTTCATATTCTATATTCATTTTTTTATATGTGCCTGATTTATCTGCTTTTCTTATAGTGTCATTTACTATTCTTCTAGCAGTTTGCAACATACCCACTTGAGTTTTTGTCATTTCATTAATAGGTGGATATAATTTATCAAGTTTCTTTTTTATTAAATCAGCGCCTGATGCGTTATGTAAATTAGGGTTATCTGTATATTCTGATAATACTTTTTTAATTTGTTTTAATTTTGCTGCGTCAGCACCTCCTTCTACTAATTTACTTACTTTTTCTCCACCTATAATTTTAGTAAAATTATCATCTATTTTTGATAACGCCTCATTCATAAGATTAGGACTTAAACGAATTTTTTCTAAATTTAATGCTGCGTTGCTTTTTTCAAATGCTTTTTGTTTAGCTTCCTTCAAACCTTTAAATGCTTCTAGTGCTTCTTCTACTAATTGATATTCATTGTTTTGATTTTTTAAACCTTCTAAAAATAATTCTTTTTTTCTTCCTCCTTCTGCACCAGCTTCGTATGCTGTTTTAAGTGCTTTAGGACTTGCCCCACTTAAAGTACCCATAACTGATGTAGTAATATTTGATGCTTTTGATACTGGTATTTTGCTTGTTAATGTTGCTAAATCTACATAACCTGAAGCATCGCTTACTTTTTGAGCGCCTTTATCTATAGCTTGTGCTATATTTTTTCCTGTTTGTGTACCACCAACTGTTGCTAATTTTCCAGCCTTGCCAACTAAAGTAGCTCCACCTGTAAATACAGCAGATACATCACCTAATACTCCCACTGGGTCAGTTAGAAAACTTCTTTTAGCATTTTCTAAACCACCATATTTTTCTACAAAATATTGACCTACATTTTTTGCTAACTGTTCATTTCCTTGTTCTCCGGGTCTTATCAAGCTTGCTATACTACTTCCTAAAGAAAATAAATTTTTAGCTGTTTGCACTGGCTCTAATATAGGTGTAATCATATCTTTACCATATTTAAGTGCGCTTTTTGTTACAGTAGCTATAGGTTCACTTGTTAATTTAGGCGCATTTGCATAATTTTGTGCTTTTGAAAAATCTGCGTCTATTACAGATTTAGGAGTTCCTTCTGCATATTCTGGAAAAGTTCCATCAGGAAACTCCATTTTATCTTCATCAGGAGCGCCTTCGTAATTTATGTTTCTATCTAAAAGTAATTCACTCATTTATTTTCCAATTTTCCAATAACTTTTTTTATTTTTTTGAAGCTCTAATTCTTCATCTTTTTTTAATTGTTCAACGATGTCCATACCAGATTTTCTAAAAATAAAAGCATCACCTAAAGTGTCCATACCAGTTAAATCATTACCTAATAATTGCACAGGTAGACCTATTTTATCTAATTTATCTTGCCCTATAGTAGAACCTCCATAAACTGCATCAATATTAAGTGTTTGACCAGCAAAAGCCTCTGGATTGTTATAATTATCTTGTATCATAGAAAATTTTGTTTCGTTATAATCACTAACTAATCCGCTTACATAATCTTTAATATTATTAAACATAGCCATTTTTAAATCAGGAGGAAAACCTTTACCTTTAAATTTTGAATATCTTGATTCTATTCCTTTTATAAATCCTTGAAAATCATTATACGTTCTTACTTCTCCTTCTTTAACAACAGAACCATCTAAACCTTTTAAAAATTTAATCATAATTGCATAAGAATCTGTAGCTTCTTTGCTTGTAGCTGCGTATGCTATTTGATCTAAATTACTAATTTGTTTTCCTAGTTCAGCAAATCTTTTTCTTTCTACTTTATTAGCATCTTTTGTTAGGTCTGTTATTTTAGCAGGGTCTATTGTAGCTTGTGATAAAAGAGTACTACCTTGTTCTGTAAAACCTTGCTGTAATAACTCACCTCCTACATATCGCATTAATTTGTAACCTGATAGACCAAGTTTTTTTCCTTCTTTTTGTAAATTTGTTTGAGCATCTTTTATTAATTTTGCGTTTACATAATCTGTTGATTTTTCATCTAACTCTAAAGACTTTAGTTTAGTATCTATTTGTTTATTTAAAATTTCAAAAGTTAATTTTTCCGTTTGTAACTCTGTTTTTCTATTATCTTTTAAAATTTTATCTTTTTCTAACATAAATTTTTGGTCTGCTCTTAATTTTTCTAAATCCATTTGTTGTAAAGCAAAAGGACTAATACCAGCTTTTATTGCTAGTTGGTTTATATTGCTTATTTCTTCACCTTTTAATTTTTTACCTAATATATTTCTTTCAAAGAAATTAGGGTCTTGTTCTGGTCCATATCTAAATGTTGTTGGAGTTACTTCTTCTTTTAAAACTTCTTGTTCTAATTGACTAGCAGGTAACCCAGTTGTTTCTCTTGCTTGTGATGCTTTTAATGCTATAGCTAGGTTTTGTGCTTCATCTTCTGTTGGTGTACCCATAGCTTGAGCTACTGAACTATCTATATTTACACCAGTTCCTTCTCCAGAAGTTGGCATCATAGGTTCTGTTTGCCCTAATTGACTTTGATCAAAACCAGCTACTTGTTCTCTAGGCATCATAGTTTTTTCTGTAATATTACCAGAAGCATCTACAGTATATCTATCATCTCCTCTTACTGCTAATAAATCTGCCATGGCTTTGTTTTTATCATCTATAGCCATTTGTGCTTGATTTAAAGCAGTTCTTTTTCTAACACCTTTTAGTACATCAGCAGTTAAACTACCTATAGGAAAATTACCACCAAAAGATTCTGCGGTGTATTGATT
>Ga0209304_1000946_pt1 | contig 18822 bp, 15 predicted proteins | sample COGITO_mtgs_1004_4_FD_184789 | JGI IMG/M metagenome (GOLD analysis project Ga0209304, IMG submission 184789) | Pelagic marine microbial communities from North Sea - COGITO_mtgs_100423 (SPAdes) (version 2) | ecosystem: Environmental > Aquatic > Marine > Epipelagic ...
GATACGTCCATCGACCTTTGCACCACGACAGCGATGCCCTACTTCGGTATGTATATGATAAGCAAAATCGACTGGCGTGGAGCCATAGGGAACGTCTACCACATGCCCTTCGGGAGTAAACACATAAATGCGGTCTTTACCAAAATCATTCGTTAGCTCACTGGCTAATTCACTGATATCGTTATCACCACCCGTATCTTCATGCCACTCAAGCACTTGCCTAAGCCATTCTATTTTTTGCTCGTAACTTTTGTTGTTGCCGTTAGTATCAGTTCCCTTGTAAAGCCAGTGCGCACAAACGCCTAACTCTGATGCTTCATGCATATCGTTAGTGCGTATTTGCACCTCGATTACTTTGGCATCGGGCCCAATAACGGCGGTATGCAGTGAGCGATAACCATTGTCTTTAGGGTTAGCAATGTAATCATCAAATTCACGGGTAATATTGCGCCACAGGGTATGAATAATGCCTAGGCTGGCATAACAGTCTTTTAATTGCGGCACCATAATTCGCAGCGCACGTATATCGTAAACTTGATCAAAGGCAAGATTTTTACGCTGCATTTTTCGCCATATACTGTATATATGTTTGGCGCGACCGCTCACTACGGCATCAATACCTGCGGCTTTTAACTGGCTCTCAACAACATGAATCACTTCGCCAATATAACGCTCACGATCAAGACGTTTACCGTCTAACATTTTAGCTATGGATGCATAAGCCTCGGGCTCAAGGTAGCGAAAAGAAACGTCTTCTAGCTCCCATTTAATTTGACCAATGCCTAGACGGTGTGCCAATGGCGCATAAATCTCGAAGACTTCACGCGCGACGCGCTTTTGTTTTTCTGGGTCTGAATGGTTTTTTACTGCACGAATAGCTTGTGTGCGCTCAGCCAATTTAATTAGGCCAACGCGAACATCATCGACCATGGCGACAAGCATTTTACGAATATTTTCTACTTGCGCGTTGCCCTGACCTAATACTGGCTCAGTCTCTGTACGCAGGCTAGAAATGGCCGCCATACGTAATACGCCTTGTACCAAACTCGCTACTTCGCTACCCAGACTGGTTTTAACTTTATCTATGGCAACACGCTCTTCACGTACGGCTCGGTAAATAACTGCGGCAATGAGTGCTTCTTCATCCATATGAAGACTGCCCAAGATACCGGCCATTTCGAGCCCTGCATCAAAGCAACCAATTAAACCATGAGGTCGCTGACCTTTTTTGATAATGCTTGACTGTGCCGCAGAGGATAACTGACAGGCAATTTGCATTCGCGCTGTCGTATCGGGGTCGGTGAAACCCGGTAACGATGCCAACCAAGTGTCGACATCTAAGGTACCGTTTTCACGTTTGGGATAGGTTTTTCGTACTTGTACCATAAGCGCCTAATTTTACATCCGTGTTGAATTTACTTTAATAAAATCAATATCGATTTAGCATCAAATGAATATTGACTAGCTATATTCATTTTTCATTATCAAAAACACCGGTCGACAAATAGCGATCACCACGATCACAAATAATCGCTACAATCACTGCATTCTCTACTGTTTTAGCAAGTTCTAAAGCGGCATGAATACCACCGCCCGACGACACGCCACAAAAAATACCTTCTTCAGTCGCGAGCGCTCGCATGGTAATTTCTGCTGCTTGCTGATCTATATCGATAATTTGGTCAACACAGTCATCCTGATAAATACTCGGCAAATAGGCTTTAGGCCAACGTCGAATACCGGGAATGCTTGCGCCATCCATAGGTTGCAGGCCGACAATCTGAATATCAGGTTTTTTTTCTTTCAAAAATCGTGAAACACCCATAATGGTGCCGGTTGTTCCCATTGAGCTAACAAAGTGGGTTATTTTTCCGCCCGTTTGCTGCCAAATTTCAGGACCGGTGGAGTGATAGTGAGCATCGGGGTTATCAATGTTAGCAAACTGATCTAAAACTGTGCCCTCGCCGCGTGAAGCCATTAGCTCAGCTAAATCACGTGCGCCTTCCATTCCTGACTTAGCATCAACCTCAATTAATTCGGCACCATAAGCCGCCATGGCTAATTTACGCTCACGACTCATATGGTTAGGCATAATGAGCACCATACGGTAGCCTTTAATAGCTGCCGCCATGGCAAGGGCAATACCTGTATTGCCGCTGGTTGCCTCTATTAGCGTATCACCGGGCTTAATATCACCGCGTAATTCAGCTTGATTGATCATATTAAGTGCGGGTCTATCTTTGACTGAGCCCGCAGGATTATTGCCCTCTAATTTGAGCAAAATATCATTAGACCCTGAATACAGGCGCTGTAATCTCACGAGAGGCGTATTGCCAACAAACTGTTCAATAGTAGGGTAATTCACGCGTCACTTTCCGGCATCGATAGAAGTTGATCAAAGAACGACATATCGCTCTCAATAAAGTTGGCTATAATAGCAAAATAAATCGCTAAATAGTTCTGCAAACCCGACTATTTAAGGAGCCAATTAAAGGGTCATTTAAGGCCTATTTGATCGGTGCTACACTAGCTTCGACAGCATACGCATAACCGCTTACATGAGCACTTTTAAGCGGCGAAGATATAGCCAGTAAGCATGACATTCACCACTTAATTTAACGCAGAATAGCTATGTAGAACAGCTATATAGAATAGCGATAAACGAAGATACAAAAACCTCTGCAACCATTGGCCTTTATTATGGATATAAGATTAAACGGACTGCCTTTCTCTGCACGTATCTTTTTAGCGTTACAAACGCTGCTTTTTGTTATTAGTCTATTTCTTGTTTTTTTTGAAGCACTATATCTATCGCCACAAAAACAACTTATTCAGCTTGACCGCATTAGTAATAGCCTTGCCACACAACTGCAATTAATCTCACCGCTTACACAGAAAAAAATAAATATTTTATTAAGCGCTACCGCCACCTATGGCGAGAGTGGCAATAGAGCCTTCGATGCCGTCACTATTAACTGGCAAGATCAACAATGGCAGTTTAATCGAGCAAAAACTGCTATCGAAAAAAACAACAGTCATCAATCGATAGCATCTAGCAGTACCATTTACGCTTTAAATGGCGAAAAGGCATTAGGTGAACTGACAGTTATTGCAGAAAAACAATATCGCTTCAACTACTTACTCGCTTATAGCACTGCATTAATCGCCATACTTATTTCACTTTACTCTACATTTTACTCGGCACTTTCTTTTCAAATCGCCGTAAAAAAAGAGAAAAAAACATTAAGCACCAGAATAAATCCAGATATTATTAATGAACAGCAAGAGCAAGCCTTAGCTAATAATGAAAGCGAAAAAGCCGAACTCTTTTTAGCTAAAAAAAGCGCCTTAGAAGCGAGCCGAGTCAAATCAACTATTATCGCTAACACCAGCCATGAGTTATTAACGCCACTTAACAGTATTGTTGGGTTTTCTAAAATATTACTCGACAAAAAAATCAACGCTGAACAACAAGATAACTTCTTAAAACGAATAAACGATAATGCCTTACATCTTTCTGCACTAGTGAATGATTTATTAGATTTTTCTATTCGCAGTAATCGTATGCTGACATTGAATTATCAAGCAACGGATATACATGCCTTATTAATGTCTATTACAAACACCATGGCCTATGAAGCACAAAGTAAAGACTTAGTATTTATCGCCGATTTTGATGATATATACGGTTATGAGATAAATACCGACCCACTACGCTTGCGCCAGTTAATTTCGAATTTAGCGATTAATGCTATTCGCTATACGAATAGTGGCCATGTAAAAATAAGCGCCCACCTTGAGACTGAAGTCACTCAGAGTAACAGCGATAAAAAAAATCAAGAGCACAAAAAGACCTTGCTACTCAGCATTGAAGATACGGGCATCGGGATAGCCAAAGACCAGCAAAAAAATATTTTTTCTTCTTTTGTGAGCGCAACGACTACCAGCTCAACCAACAATATAGCTAAAACTGATCACAATCCTGGTCTGGGGCTCGGTCTTGGGTTATCTATCGTCTCAACGATACTTCAACGTATGGGCGCTACTATTGGAATTGAGAGTAAGCTAGGTAGTGGTAGTCGATTTGATATTAAGCTACCGATTAAGCAGTACGAAGTGATTAACACTGATACTAAGCCTGTGTCTATGCAAAATATTATCCTGAGCGGTGACTACCCTTCTGCACTGGATACGCTTGAGCAACGCCTTAACAAAGTGTCTACAAAAATTACACGTAGTCATCATGATGATTGTAATAGCAACCATTTTAAACCGGATACGCACATCGATCTTATTGTTTTTAATGTTTGTAAAAAAAGCATCGACCAAATCAATAGCGGTGAAATAGAATCGATTGAATATTTAATCGACTTAAATAAACCTCTCTATATTACGGCACCTATTGGACTCACAATTCATAATAAAGCGATACTCGATAACGAAAACATCCATATTATTAACGGCCCCTTTGCCATCCAATCGCTGCTTAATTCAAGTACGCAGAAAGCGGATCAAAGCACTACCGGAATAAGTAATCACATCGCTGTAAACAGTGAGCCATCTCAGTTAAAAACTTTAGTGGTTGATGACAACCTATCTAATATTGAATTATTGAGTTTAATGCTCAGTCATTTTCAATGCGATGTTCATTCTGCAAGCAATGGGGAAGATGCTTTATTATTATTAGAAAAAAATGACTATGACTGGTTGTTTATTGATATTCGCATGCAGCCTATGGACGGCATTACATTAGTCAGAGCTATACGCCAGATCGACCGCTATCAATCGACGCCTATTATTGCGTGTACGGCTCATACAAGTGATGAAGAGTTTCGCTTACTGAAAGATGCAGGTTTTGATAAGGTCACTTACAAGCCCATTATGGAGCAGCAAATTATAATGTTGAAAGACGTTATTTTTGAATCGCCCCCTCATAAGAATGACTCGATTGAAAGACCGTCAGAGTTAATATTTGATATACAGCATGCTATTGATAAAACGGCTGGCAACCCCAAAATCGCTCTGCGTATTTTTAATCTATTTTTAAATGAGCTGAACCAAGCGGTGAAAGATAAACAGAGAATAATGTCTGAGCCTACAGAAACCATTATTGACTATATTCATAAACTTAATGGTGCGGCAGCGATGACAGGCACTAGCGCATTAAAAAAACAATTGAACCAATGTGAGACGTTTCTTAAAGCATCATCCTGCAGTCTGGATAATTCAAGCTCAGCCGAGCAATTAGATAGCAGTGAAAAAGCGCTTAATGAAACACTTGAAGCGGTATATCACCAGATAATATTAGTGTTGGATTGGCATAAAAACACTGATATGGACAACGTTTTCAAAACGCCGAATGTTTAACTATTTTATTCAGTTTTTTTATTATTTTCTAGAATACAGCTCTCGACTTTTCAAAGCTCGACCGCCTAAATGCGGGGATAATGCTGCTCGCATTATCAATTTAGCGCTACGACGTACCTCTACACGGCTATAATCTTGCTGCTGTAAAGCCAGTAAATGCTCACCCAGCACTAGCTCTTTTAATTGGCTACTCACTTGCTGCTCTTTCTTTAATTCAGCCATGGTATCTGGAATAGCTTCAATAAAAGATTGCTGGCTAAAACCAAACTCACTGTGAAAATGGTAAAGGCCTTTGGGATCAATAGGCTGACCTGTCACCGTATCAAAATAAAAATCAATCTCAAACCCTAAGGTTGCTAACAGTCTAAACTCAAAGCGCCTTAGCGGTACTTCGGTACTGCCAGCCTCAGTTAAATCGACGTTTGAAAGCTCAGTGATGGCGTGACGATATTCTGAGAATAAATTAACTTGCGCCTCACCCTGCTGAAACAAACGTATGAGTAGTTCATTAAGATACAAAGCCGCATAGAGTTGGTGTTGCAAGAAGCGCGGCGCTAAACAAGTGACCTCTGCGCTGCGTAAAGATTTAAGACTGGACTTGCCAGACCACGCTACTGAGAGCGCAGCAAAGGGTTGTAAGGTGCTGCGTAATGAGGCGGCTTTATTACCGGAGCCTCGCACACCTCTACAGACAACACTGACTCGGCCTTCCGACTCCGTCAGTAAATCAACGATAACGCTGGTTTCCCTATAAGGGCGTTGATGCAGTAAAAAACAATGATTAAGCGAATTATTCATAAGCGCTTATATAGCAACATGAAAAATTAAGAACAGTAACAGTTAACAACAGTAGTCATCGGAAAACATGAAGCTATTCCTCAAAGCCTAAACTTTTTAGCATGCGCTCGTCATCAGACCAACTACTTTTCACTTTGACCCATAACTTTAGCATGACTTTTTGATCAGTCATGATTTCAATATCTTTACGTGCATCGGTACCAATACTTTTTATTTGCTCGCCCGATTTACCAATAATGATTCTTTTCTGCCCGTCACGCTCAACCCAAATTAATGCATGAATATGAACGATATTGTTAACCAGCTTGTACTCTTCAATTTCAACGGCTACTTGATAAGGCAGCTCATCACCGCATTGGCGCATCAGTTTTTCACGAATCAACTCAGCTGCCATAAAGCGTTCACTGCGATCAGTTATCTGATCGGCATCATAAAAATGCGGTTTTTCAGGCAAGCGTTTGTTAATCGCTGCACGTAATGCATCGACGTTATAGCCGTTTTTAGCCGATATAGGCAGTATATCTGCCCAACTAAACTTGGTTGCCAGCGTTTGAATATGAGGCAACAAGCGATTTTTTTCGACGATACGATCAACTTTGTTAATCGCCAAAATAATGGGGGCTCTTGCATTAGCCAAACTCTTAACCACGAGCTCGTCTTCTTCATTCCAAACTAAGCGATCAACAATAAATACGCTTACATCAACATCGGCAATCGTACTCGCGGCCGCACGGTTCATATAACGATTCATTGCATTGGTTTGTGTTTGGTGAATACCGGGGGTATCAACAAAAATATTTTGGTATTGGTCACGGGTATCAATACCCGTAATTCGATGACGCGTTGTTTGTGGCTTACGCGATGTAATACTGATTTTCTGACCCAGCAAATTATTTAATAATGTTGATTTACCAACATTAGGTCGGCCAACTAAGGCCACATAACCACAATATTGTGGATCCTTAATACTCATTATGATCCTTTAACTTGTTCAACACGGTTATCCTCAGAAATAGTATCAGACTCAGCATAATTAAATTGCTTGAGCACTTTAATAGCTGCACTTTGCTCAGCAGTACGGCGACTTAAACCTTCACCGATAGCACTGGCATCTTTTAATTTTACACTGCACTTAACAGTGAATTTTTGTTGATGCCCTGGTCCTTCGACTTCAACTAACTCGTAATGCGGAAGCGCTAAACGCTCAGCCTGCATTAATTCTTGTAACAATGTTTTTGCATCTTTAAATTCGGGAACTACAGATACCTTGTCAAGATAAGGCTTTAATAAATTAAGGACTATTTTCTGACAAGTCACAAAGTCACTATCAACATAAATGGCACCAATCACTGCCTCAACAGCATCACCAACAATAGAGTGCTTAACTGGAGAGACACTTTTTCGCTCTCCAAGTCCAAGAATCATTAATTGATCTAACTCCAAAGACAATCCAATTTCAGCAAGTGTCTTTCCTTTTACTAACTGTGAGCGAGCGGTTGTCATTACACCTTCTGGCACATCATCAAAGCGTGAGAATAACGCTTCTGCTGCTACTACATTAAGCAATGAATCGCCTAAAAACTCCAAACGTTCATTGTTAGGTGTGCCAGCACTTTTATGTGTTAAAGCCAGCTCTAGTACCGCTGTATCTTTAAACTCATAACCTATTCGTGTTTGAATATTTTTTAATAAAGTCGCTTTTATCTGAGCCATTTAAGTCATCCTTGTCTTAATTGTTAAATGTTGATTGTTAATAGTAATACCTTTTAAATTTTATTGAATTAGATTAAATGCATGCTAATTATTTTTTCTATTGATCAAATTAATACGAATAAATCCTAATGAATAAAATTCATTAGGATTGGTATTGATCACCCATAACACTATTGATCACCCATAACACTATTGATCAACCAGCAACTTGACCTGCTATGCCTTATTTATTGCTCACGATTAAACGGTAATGACACGCTATTATCGAACTTCATTACTACATCAATATTAGAGAATAACGACTCTCGTACTTCATAATCAGCAATAATCGTATAAGATTCGGCTGTTTTCTCAATATCTATTTGCTTTGAAGTTAATGCCGTTATTTGATTAATATTTAAGCGTTTATTAATGCGAGAACGAATTTCAGCTTTCGTTAACGGCGTCGCTCGCTCTAAGTGCTCAGTCAACACACCATCAAGTACTGACTGTACGTTCCAATTCTGAATATAGGCTGGCACCATCTTCAGTGTGCATGTTAATAATAATAGCCCCAGCGCAATACTTGAGACTAAGCCTATAGACGACATGCCTGCTTGACGGTAAAAACGCCCTGACAAAAGGCTTTGGCTTTGCTCAGTGTGCTGACGTAAGTCTAGATCGCTCATATCTCTCACCAGTTACAGTCTAATTAATAGGCTATAGTTTAGCTCAAAAAACGCCTACTTGAAGGATCCTGCGCGTGAAAACGTGGGTAAATGCCAGCCTGGATCTTTATGCATCCATATTGCAACAGCTTTACCGACTATACGATCTTCGGAAACCGCCCCCCAATAGCGACTATCCTGACTGTTATCGCGGTTATCGCCCATCATAAAATAGTGACCTTCAGGCACTCGAACACGAATATCATCATTGCGTTGTGCTGAGGCATTGGTTTGAATCTGGTGATCAACGTCGCCCAAGGTCTCTGTGAACTGTTGGTAGAGTGCACGCTTTTTGCCATTCAATGGCGTTTGCGTCTGCACTTCGCCATTAATCGTCAACACCTTATTGGTGTATTCGACTAAATCACCCGGTAAACCAACCACTCGCTTAATATAATACTGGTCTTTATGTGGCGGAAAAAACACCATCACATCACCACGCTGTGGATCATTAATATCGAAAACTTTATCGCGCCAAACCGGCAGGCGAATACCATAGGTAAATTTATTCACGAGAATAAAGTCACCAACTAGCAATGTTCTCTCCATTGAGCCCGATGGAATTTGAAAGGGCTCATAAAGAAAAGAGCGGATAATAAATACAAAGGCCAGCACAGGCGTTAATGACTTTGCATTTTCAACCAAAGCCGATTCAGTGTCATTGGGGCCGCGCTTTTTACTGAGCCAAACAATATCAAGCAACCAAATTAGGCCACCCGCAGCAACCAAAGACATTAATATTAAAGGGAAATTAAGATCCATAATTCACTTACTCCATACTGACTTGCGTAAAAAAACAATCATGCTTAAAAAATTAAATCTAACTAAAGAGATATAAAAAGCAGACTACTAACTATCGACCTTGAGTACCGCCAGAAAGGCAGACTGAGGAATTTCAACGTTGCCCACTTGCTTCATACGTTTTTTACCGGCTTTCTGTTTTTCTAACAATTTCTTTTTGCGACTAATATCGCCGCCATAACACTTGGCCGTTACATTTTTGCGCAAGGCTTTAACCGTTTGTCGAGCAATAACATGGCCGCCAATCGCCGCCTGTATTGCCACATCAAACATTTGTCGTGGTATCAATCCCTTCATCGCTTCGACGAGTGAGCGACCACGAGATTCAGCTAAATCACGATGCACAATAATCGCTAAAGCATCAACACGTTCACTATTAATAAGTACGTCGAGCCTAACCAGCTTAGCAGCCTGAAAACGCTCAAATTGATAATCCAGCGACGCATAGCCTTTACTGCATGATTTTAAGCGATCAAAAAAGTCTAGAACAACTTCGTTCATCGGAATTTCATAAACCAGCGACACTTGCTTGCCTAAAAACTGCATATCTTTTTGGACACCGCGTTTTTCTATACACAGTGTAATCACATTACCCAAATGCTCTTGCGGTACCAGTATATTGGCACGCACTATCGGTTCACGCATTTCTTCAATGGTGCCTAAATCCGGCAGCTTTGATGGATTATCAACAGCAAGCGTTTCACCTTTGTTGGTGAGTATTTGATAGACCACTGTCGGCGCAGTGGTAATAAGATCTAGGTTATATTCTCGTTCTAAGCGCTCTTGAATAATTTCCATATGCAGCATGCCAAGGAAGCCGCAGCGGAAACCAAACCCTAAAGCGTCAGACACTTCAGGCTCATAAAATAACGATGCATCGTTTAATGTTAGCTTAGCTAATGCTTCTCGAAACGCTTCGTAATCATCGGAGCTGACCGTAAACAAACCGGCATACACTTTGGGCTGAACTTTTTTGAAACCCGGTAGGGCTTCAATGTTTTCATTTTTTGCGTGGGTAAACGTATCGCCGACTGGCGCACCGTGAATATCTTTAATACCCGCTACCACAAAGCCAACCTCGCCTGCCGATAGATCTTTAGTATTTAATCGTTTTGGCGTAAAAACGCCGACTTGATCAACAATGTGCGCACGCGCATTAGACATGGCAACAATTTTATCTCTTACTTTAAGCGTGCCCTGTAATACCCTCACCAAAGAGACAACACCGAGGTAGTTATCAAACCAAGAATCAATAATCAATGCTTGTAAGGGCGCATCCGCATCGCCCACTGGCGCAGGAATCGTTTTGACAATGCGCTCTAACGCTTCACGTATGCCTTCACCCGACTTAGCACTGACACGGCAAGCATCTGTTGCGTCAATACCGATAATATCTTCAATTTCTTGGGCCACACGATCGGGCTCTACTTGTGGTAAATCCATTTTATTAAGGATAGGTACCACTTCGAGACCTTGATCGATAGCGGTATAGCAATTAGCTACCGACTGCGCCTCGACACCTTGTGCCGCATCAACAATCAGCAATGCACCTTCGCAGGCTGCAAGTGAACGTGAAACCTCATAAGAGAAGTCGACATGACCCGGGGTATCGATAAAATTCAGTTGATAGGTTTGGCCATCATCGGCGAGATAATTAAGAGTAACGCTCTGCGCTTTAATGGTAATGCCGCGCTCACGCTCAATATCCATTGAATCAAGCACTTGGGCAGCCATTTCTCTCGCTTCAAGCCCACCACAGGTCTGTATAAATCGATCAGCCAGTGTTGATTTACCATGGTCAATATGGGCGATAATTGAAAAATTTCGAATACGGTCAATTGCTTGCTTCATTTAGCTCTCTATAAAAATCTACACATTAGGCACAGCAGATACTGTGGCAGTGCCTAAATTAAACCTGACTTACTTAGCATTTTTGGCTAATAACTTGATGATTATTATTACAAAAACGCCTTTTTAAGCTGCGCCTAAAAAAGAGCCGCGATTGTATACTAAGGGGCTAATCTAAGCGAATCTGCCGCTTAAATTGAAGACTTATTGGATGAATAGTGAATCGACGAGGAAGGTCTGACAATTTATTACTGGGGCGAGATGATCAAGTAGTCAAAAGACTTAATCATTACTGCATAAACCGAGTAATTGGGGCTGATTCTGACGAGAATCAAGGTGATTACACTCATATAAACGGACCAGCACTAGACCAGCAACAAAACCAACCACACCACCCATTAATGGGTAAAAATCTCCACCATTGCCATTCTGAAACACGCTATCAAACACAATAGCGACGGTGATCATACTCAGCAGGGGCAGTAGATAGGCCATAAGTGAGGCTTTTAGCACTACACCATCGGGCACGCCGATCTCAACCCATTGGCCTACAGTAAAAAAATCAGCCTGGCCTTTATCGCAAAGCACTCGAATACAATGTGTACCCCGGCTTAACCAACGGCCCAATACACCTTGGCCACAAGCGCCTTTTGCCTCACAACTGCCACAGGTCGATTGCTGAAAGGTCTCAACCCAGAGCGCACCATTACCGCCATTAGCCGAAGGCTCAACAGAAATAACGCGGGCTTTTTCGACGGTCATGCCTATGACGCTATCGGTAGACGCACTAATCTTTCCCTCATGCCTATGCAAAGGTGATTCAAAGGGTGATTTATCATTGGATTGGTCTGACATAAACCGATTGTACAACGTTTTAAGCGCAGGTATTAAAGATGGACGATGTTTATTAGATCAAAAATGAAAGTATTATTATAAAAAAGCTATCGTTAAAATATTAGGCTAGAAGGCTCATTGAGATAATCGCTTATCTAATAGCTTACATCATCGAACAAAAGCTTCGAAGTGGGCTCCTAATGAGCAACCACCCTACTTACAGATGTCGCAATATCTTTTGCCGCACTAGGAGGGATTTCACCCACCACTGTTATCGAATATAAACCTTCAGCATCACGTTTCACCAAACTATAAGCCAACGTTGCTCCACTTTGCACAGACAAAGCCTTGCTCATATCAACATCAGGGGTTATAAAAACACTGAACGCACTTAAACCGTCTGAGTACATTTTGCTATTGCGCTCGCCACGTTTAGCATCAGCTCTTTGCTCAAAATTTGCTGTTGATAAAGTAAATCCAGCCGGCAACCATTTAACTTGCCAATTCTGCTCTTCAGTCGCCTGAGACTCCAACTTATCAATTTCGCTAGGAGCTACCAGCGAGCGAGACTGAAAAGTTTTCATATCAATTAAAGATAAACGTTCGCTAGCACTATCAAAATGAGGTGCCAGTTGCTCGGCAGAAATATCTCCGCCTATTTTAATTTCTGTATATTCAAAACGCTCCAACACTTTATTGTTAGCATCGACCATTAACGACTGCAGCAATAAACCGGTTTGATTATCGAGCGCCAATTTAAAACCGTAGCGGTAAGCATCTTTTGGCTGCACAGCGAGCACTGTCACTTCACGGCCAGCAACACGCGTATGACCAGAGAATTTAACAGTATAAGGTTTATTAACTGAATCTAAACGCGCTTGATAATTGCGCGCAAATGGCCCGGCAGGAACAGCATTATTTAATTCAATAACGCCGCTTTTGGGGTGAACGCAAATGACTTTATCGCCTCGACGAATAATTTCGCGTGGTGCACCGGTTAAATGTACCAAACGCTCAGATTGCTGGTCATCAATTAAGGTATGGAAAATTTCTAAGGTTTCCATTCGACTACCCTGCGTATAAACCAAGGTACCTTGATAGGTTAATGACTTTGTACTCTCTGCCATTTTTGCTAATAACGCATGAGCATTAGGCTCTGCGTTTTTTATAACGGCATCGGTAACGACCTCCTCACTATTTACTGGCACAGCGATAAAACAGGAGATAGCTAAAAGCGAGCTCGCCAACAAACTGGAAAGGTATTGAAATATTAATTTAGATTTTGGCACTGCATTATCCGTTTGTAAGTAAGCTATTATTTATTAGAAGAAAAGCGCTAACTAACATTTTTTTAACAATATTACGTTCATAAACATTGAAAAAATAACCATTTAAAAACATCCTTAAAAAATAAATGACCTCTACTCATCTTCAAAATTAGCTAAGCGAGCAAATGGAATCATACCTTGACCGCTTTGCTTTGCTGCATGATTAGTATGCTCAAGTAAATACTCATTTAAGCGCTCCTGCGCCTCAACGGCCTCAAGCTTTTCTGCTTCTGACATCGGTGACTCTAACGCTACGTCTGATGATGCTAACTGAACAGCAGTTAAATCAACGAGGCTATGATCTGTGTTGTTTACAGCAGGAACCGCTACAGTATTATCTGCGGTATAACTTGCTCCGCCCTCTTGCCCTGCTTGCATTGATTCATATTCTTGAACGCCTACCAGTACGGCAAGCGTAACGGTTGCAGCTACTGCAAAACGCTTCCACATAGGTTCACTTTTAGAGGGATACTTAGCCACTTTATCCATATCCATCGGTGATTGATCTTCGATAGCGGCTGAAACACTGGCAGCAAAACTGGCTGAAGCGCGCATGCTTGGAACTTCATTATTACTGACTGATTCATTACGAAGCACAGAACCAATGGTATGAAAACTTTCCCATTGGGCCAGAATAGCGGCGGCCTCATCGTCAGAAGCGTTATCCAACGCTTTTAATAAACGTCTCACCTCTAAGTCATCGGCTTGACTATCCATTACGGCTGATATTGTTTCTGACAATTGATCTTTCATAGACCTTAACCACTGTTTTATGTTGAATTGCTATAAATAAAAAGAATATATATCTGTTTTTTTCTAAACTTTTTAATCTTTCAATCTTTCATCAATAAAAGATTCTTGCTACAAATTTAAACGATCAATTTAATCTAAAGACGATGAAGCGTTGGTCGCACTTGCTTATCGATCGCTTCTCTTGCTCTAAATATACGCGAACGTACTGTTCCTACAGGGCAAGACATGACATCAGCAATATCCTCATAGCTGAGACCATCAAATTCTCGCAAAGTTACCGCAGTGCGTAAATCTTCGGGTAGGCTATCTAAAGCCTGCTTAACAACACCTGCAACTTCATCACCATGTAAAATACTTTCAGGGGTTTGCATGTCTTGCAGCACATTAGAACCCGAGTAATCATCTGACTCATCGACATCAACGTCGGTACTGGGTGGACGGCGCGAACGAGACACTAAATGATTTTTTGCTGTATTGATGGCAATGCGGTACATCCACGTATAAAAAGCGCTCTCAGAACGAAAATTATTAATGGCACGAAAAGCTTTAATAAACGCCTCTTGAGCGACATCTTGCACTTCGGCATGATCGCGCACATAGCGAGATATTAAGCTATGAATCTTATGCTGATATTTAAGTACCAGCAGATCAAAAGCCCGCTTATCACCTTGTTGAACCCGCGCAACTAACTGCGCATCCGCATCACTCATTTAGTTAATGTCATCCCTACAGCTCAAATAAGAGGATTCAGCAATAACGCTGAATACGATAAAATTGAATAGAAGATTATGGGGTAGCGCAGACATGTGTGCCTTACGATTCTTGGTTAACGTCATTGCATTAATAACAAAATACCCAAAAACAACCATTTTTAAGACTAACCTCTTCTCTTTATTATTTTAGACCTAAATTTTGACGACTCCAACCATTACCACTAGAGTGAACAGGCTTTTTTTGATTTTTTCACCAAAGTAGGACAAAAAACCAACCAAAAACGATAATCTGTTTGTTTATAAGCGGTTGAGCGAAGTCTTTCAGACCGCTACCATAGAAGGAAGTTCAGACTAAGTGATAAAAAACGCTTTATTTTTATCTTCAAGCAGCCTCCTTAATTTACTCGAGCCAAGCTTCATTACTATTTTCAGAGAAACTGTATGAGTACTATCCACCAGTATGACGTTGTTGTTATAGGTAGCGGCGCTGCCGGCCTAACACTTGCACTTGCTTTGGCCGAAAAAGCCAATGTTGCTGTCATATCAAAATCACAACTCAGTGAAGGCTCAACTTACTACGCCCAAGGCGGCATTGCCGCAGTGTTAGATGCCACCGATAGCATCGATGCACATTGTGCTGACACCTTAGTTGCCGGCGCTGGCCTCTGCCACGAAGATGCCGTTAGATTTACTGTCGAACGCAGCAAACAAGCCATTGAGTGGCTAATAGAACAAGGAGTAGCCTTTACCCGCGAGAAAAAGCCAAACGCAAAAAAAGGCGATCTCTATGATGAAAGCACTAACGATTACCACCTGGCTCGCGAAGGAGGCCATAGTAGCCGACGCATTATTCATGCCGCCGATGCTACTGGTAAAGCCGTTTCAGAAACCTTAGTTGAGCGACTCTACGAGCACCCCTCAATTAAAACGTTTGAACACCATGTTGCTATTGATATTACCATTGAACGCGACAGCGCTTCGCCGACCTGTCGAGGTGTCTATATACTCGATAGCAAAAACAATAAAGTAGAAACCTTTCATGCTCGCTATGTCGTTATTGCCACTGGCGGAGCAAGCAAAGCGTATTTGTATACCAGCAACCCTGATGGCGCTAGTGGCGATGGTATTGCCATGGCATGGCGTGCAGGTTGCCGTGTAGCCAACATGGAATTTAATCAATTTCACCCTACCTGCTTATACCACCCACAAGCGAAATCGTTTTTAATTACTGAAGCCGTTCGCGGTGAAGGCGGCAAGCTTCGCCTCCCCAATGGTGAGCAATTTATGCATCACTTTGATAAGCGAGGCGAGTTAGCCCCTCGCGATATCGTCGCGCGCGCTATCGATCATGAAATGAAGCGCTTGGGTAGTGACTGTGTTTATCTTGATATTAGCCATCGAGAGCCCGAATTTATCAAATCTCATTTTCCGAATATCTATGAGCGTTGCTTAGATTTAGGTATCGATATATGCAAAGAGCCGATTCCTGTTGTACCCGCTGCCCACTATACCTGTGGCGGCATCATGGTTGATAAACGCAGTGCAACCGATGTAAAAAATCTCTTCGCAGTAGGCGAAACCAGCTTTACCGGCTTACATGGCGCAAACCGTATGGCCAGTAACTCATTACTTGAGTGTATCGTTTATGCGCAAGCAGCTGCCGAATCTATTCTCTCTACTATTGATACCACAGAATGGCAAAAAGCCCCTGAAATATGGGATGAAACACAGGTAACTGATTCCGACGAAGATGTAGTTATCTCTCATAACTGGGATGAGTTACGACGTTTTATGTGGGATTACGTCGGTATCGTTAGAACCTCAAAACGACTCGAAAGAGCCCAGCATCGCGCACAACTTTTACGTAAAGAAATCACCGAATACTATGGCAACTATAAAGTAACTAACGACTTAATAGAGTTGCGCAACCTCACCTTAGTGGCAGAATTAATTATTGAATCAGCATTACGACGAAAAGAAAGTCGCGGGCTGCATTACACCTTAGACTTTAAATCAGAAAACCGCTTCGCTCATGATACCGTGCTGTTTCCACCCAACTTTTGCGCATCGGCGGAATAACGGATATCAAAGCGATAAATAGATACGCAACAAACGCCATTCTTGAGCTGTAATACTGTCTCGCCAGATAATCACAATACGGGGCCGATAATACGGATAGTCGACGGCTCTTACTGCGATTAACCATGGCACTCGATAATACATTTTAAGCTCACTCACCGGCTGCCAATCACTGCCGACTAATAAACTCCAGGCCTGCCCTGACGACTGCGGCTGATAGCGAAGCCCTCTAGCGTGAGATCCTTTAAGGATCGATCTAGGATTGAAGAGTCGCCGCCATTCATGGTAAAAAAGTAGTAATAGCAAAAGAAGGAGTAGTAATACAAGGCCGACATTCGCTAATCGATATATCACAGCGCATGCAGCCATTGCATAAAGCAGCAGCAAATAAAGCCGACCTAAAAGGGTATTTGAAAAAGTGACTTGAAGCGCATCCATGCGATAGTCCGAGAGTTTACTCTAATTGTTGAACATGCCTGTTTTAAGCCATAGTTAAGACAAAATTAAGCCAAGACCTAGCTATTGAATTTGCATTTAAGACGTTAAAAGTCGACTCGCGAAGTGATACCTATAACTGTTGTGTGCGCTCACGATTAGCAGTCAGAATAGTCTCAATCATACTGATTAAACCGGCATCTGTTGCGGGTTCCTTTTTCAAGAACCAGTTATAAAGCTCTTGGTCTTCACAGCTCAACAAGCGTCGATATAATGCCTGACCATCAGCATCGAGTAATCGATAGCTGTTTCTCACAAAAGGCTCTAACACCAAGTCGAGCTCTAACATTCCACGACGGCTATGCCAGATTACCCGATTAAACTCTGCTCTTTCTAAATCTGTCTTGAAATCATTCATAAGGCTATCATACCCTATCCTTTACATTACTGCCCTCTCAGCGACGAAGCAAAGCGGAAAATAAGCGATATTAGTTTTGACATAGTGAACCTTTATCCACGAATTGATATTGTTTAAGATGCCAAGCTAAACGACAATGAGTCACTAGAAACAAGTACACCCTAAGTCTTATTTTTAAGCAGGAACAATGCATGTCAGCTTCATCAATCACGCTGGACACTTGGTGGCAAGATAGCCTCGGCGCTTTGCCTGCGCACAGCCACCACAATGGGCAAAGCTATTTTGATAGCGAACCTTGCTTTACGACGGGCTTAATCAATACAGCCAGCATTCACCCATTACACCAGCTTGGCCTTATTAGCATTGAAGGCCCAGATGCCAGCCGTTTTTTACAAGGCCAACTAACAGCCGATGTTGAAGCCCTAGCAATAGGTGAATCCACATTAGCCGCTCACTGCGACCCTAAAGGCCGCATGCATGCAAACTTTTATTTGCACTGCGCAGCCAATGATCATTATTTATTACAACTACCCATAGCTGTTGTCAGTACAGCGCTAGCTGCACTAAATAAATACGCGGTATTTTCGAAGGCAACATTAACCGATATGTCTGATCAGTATGCTGCTTTTGGGTTTGCTAATATTAATGCCGACCCAGTTAATACTGATATATTCGCCTCTTTAACCATCAGCACCAATGAATCGGTGCAATGGATTAAAAGAGCCGTTATCGATAACTTCATTAATAGCCTTAAGACTGTAGATGCACAATGGTGTGGCTCTGCTGCTTGGGAGTATCGATCGATTACCGCCGGTGTCAGCTTTGTACAACCGCAAACCGTTGGTGAATTTATTCCGCAAATGTTTAACTTGGATTACTTAGGCGGTATTAGCTTTACCAAGGGCTGCTATACCGGCCAAGAAATTATTGCCCGCATGAAATACCGCGGTAAGGTTAAACGCCGCTGCTACCCTTTTGTGACAACTTCCGCGAATAGTCAGATTGCCATCGGCGATGAATGCTTAAAT
>Ga0209304_1000952_pt1 | contig 18783 bp, 9 predicted proteins | sample COGITO_mtgs_1004_4_FD_184789 | JGI IMG/M metagenome (GOLD analysis project Ga0209304, IMG submission 184789) | Pelagic marine microbial communities from North Sea - COGITO_mtgs_100423 (SPAdes) (version 2) | ecosystem: Environmental > Aquatic > Marine > Epipelagic ...
TGATACTCATATAAGTACCGTCATCATCTGAACTGACATAAATGCTACTTCCTAATTTGCGCAACTCTTCTTGAATATCCTCAGAAGAATATTTTTCAGTGGACTCATTCAGCATTCCAGCAGTCAGGGATGCCAACCCGCTTTTTGAGGGGTCATATGCATCTAGTCTGTGACCGCCGTTGAGGGTTAATGATAGAGAAGTCGTGGGAATCTCATTATTTGCAGTACCAATGATTTTCAAACCATTTTCAAATGAGGCCTCCCAGTATTCTGGTATCTTCAAAGTTGGTCGAGGACCAGCAGCAGGTTGAATACTCCTATCAAAAAGATCTTCGGCTTTTTGATAGGTTAAGTTGCTATAATCTACTTTTTCGGTGCTATTTAGAGTATCCACGCCGTTGAAGAAATTATCGGCCTTGGCCGGTAGTACTTCTTCGCCTGGCAAGTAACTCATAATGACACTGGATTTTTCTTTAATGTATATATTGAAAACTCGCATTACGTCTGCTGCTGTAATGTCGAGATATCTTTGTAAGTCTTGATGGATCAAATTTGGATTTCCAAACATGAATTGATAGTTGGCCAATTGTGATACTTTTCCGCTTACGCTTGCCAAGCCATTGATGACATCCGATTCACGACCTGCTTTGAATTTGATTAAATCGATTTCATTCACTCCTACTGCTTCAAATTCGTCAAGTGTATTGCGTATTTCTACTTCAAATTCAGCTAGTGTTTGTCCAGGGTAAGGAAGAACGATCAGAGAGAATTCTCCAGCATGTTCAGCAGCAGGGTGTGAAGCAGAAGCTTGAATCGCTTTTTGTGATTCCACAAATTTTTTGAATAAGTAAGAGCTTTGACCGATACCTAGTATGTCGGCAAGGCCATCCAGTGCAGCCTCATCTGGATGCATACGTGGGACGGTAGGGTAAGTCATCATCAGTGCTGGGAAACGAATGTTATTATCGATATGTGAGATGTATCGATCTGAATTAATCTCTGGTAATGGCAACTTCATTTTTTCTACTACCGGTCCAGCGGGTATAGTACCGAAATATTTTTCTACCATTGCGAGGACTTCTTTTGGGTTAATGTCACCACCAATGGTTATGGCTGCATTATTAGGTCCATACCAACGGAGAAAAAAATTCTTTAAATCATTTAAAGAAGCCCTATCAAGATCTTCAAGGTAGCCAATGGTACTCCAAGAGTAGGGGTGCCCGTACGGATAAAGGGCGGCAATGGTTTTTTCATTCCACATACCATAAGGACGATTTAAATAATTTTGTCCTTTTTCGTTTTTAACGGTTGCACGTTGGATTTCAAATTTTTCTTGGGTGACGGCATCTAGGAAAAACCCCATGCGATCCGCTTCCAACCAAAGCATAGACTCCAGTTGATTACTTGGAATCGTTTGATAATAATTGGTACGATCTCGGTTGGTTGAACCGTTTAAAGTACCCCCAGATTCTGTCACAATTTTAAAATGTGCTTCGTCGGCGACATTGTCAGATCCTTGAAACATCATGTGTTCAAAAAAATGGGCGAATCCTGATTTTTTAATTTCTTCTCTTGCTGATCCGACATGATAGGTGACATCTACATGTATCAAGGGATCGGAATGATCCTCATGGAGGATTAAGGTCAAACCATTGGACAATTCATACTTTTCATAAGGAATGATAATGTCAGTGTCGGTTTTATTGATTTTCTCAATAAGTTTGGTCTGCCCGTAGCCTAACGAAATCACAATTATTTGAAATACTGTTGTTAATAAGAAATTTCTCATTTGTTTATTTGAGTTAATTTAGATGATATAATGTAGGGTAGTTAGTTGTGGTTCTAAGAATGTCCCTTCCAGCATTAGGAAAATTCCTTTATTTATCCAAAAAAGTTCAAATATAAGATAAAAATCCAACGATATATTTACTTATCGCCCAGAATATTTAAATCAAATTTACCGATAGTGGGATCATGGTGCGCTTCACGCATGATCGCTTCCATCTCAGCTACCTGCTCGGGGTATTGATCACTTATATCGGTTTCTTCACGCGGGTCTTTACTCAAATCATAGAGGGCTGTGGTTACATTTCCTTTGTGCAGATCTTTTCGAATGGCTTTCCACTGTTTTTTGCGCACCGCTTGTTGCCCACCGTAGGCTGGAAACTCCCAATAGAGATAGTCATGTTCTGATTGTTTTGTTCCATGAAGTGTGGGTAGAAAACTAATTCCATCGCGTTGTTCAGTATCCTTATATCCCACTACTTCCGCTAATGTGGGAAAGACATCCCAGAAGGCAGATAAATGGGGAGTCATCGTATTGGCCGCAATTCGATTGGGCCAAGTGGCAATCATGGGTACACGAATGCCCCCTTCGTGTGTAAATCCTTTTCCCCAACCTCTTCCCGTATTAAAAGGGCCAGCACTATTGAAATAATGTGGATCTACGCCACCAACGTCATAGGTGGGACCATTGTCACTTGTGAAAATAATTAAGGTATTGTCATACAATCCGAGGGCTTTAAGTTGATCGACGAGCTCACCCACTTGTTGATCGAGTAAATTGATCATAGCAGCGTAGGTGGCTCTTGGATATTGGTTGGGAAAGTAACTTTTGCCTCCTGTGTAGGGTAATTCGGCTCCTATGACCTCATGATATTTGGTTTGATATTTTTTTGGTATTTGTAACGGCAAGTGAGGTAGGGGTGATGCATAGTAGAGAAAAAATTGATTTTCTTTATTTTTCTTAATGAAATTAAGAGCCCGTTCATGCATCAAGGAAGGTGCATACTCACTTTGCTCAAAAGCACTATAGGATTTGGAATCATTGGGATCAGCTAAAGAATCTAATGCCATGCCCGGAGAAATTAGTTCGTTATTCAGCGCTATTTTTTGTTCATTTTCCCATAAATGTTTGGGATATAAATTGTGCGCTTGTCTTTGGCAATTATATCCATAAAAATAGTCAAACCCCTGCTTGTTTGGGGTACCACCGGTTCCGGGAGCACCCAAGCCCCATTTACCCACCAAGGCTGTGATGTATCCACTTTCTTGTAACATGTTCGCTAAAGTAAAAGTAGTATCTGGAATGGGTCTTTGGCCCTCCAATGAGGCATCAGCAACGGCTGCGGCATAATTCCAAACATCCCCCCGCTCAGCCCATTCATCGTTTCCTCTAATGTATGCATGTCCTGAATGCAGTCCTGTGAGTAGCATGTATCTACTGGGCGCACAAACTGGTGAGCCACTGTAATGTTGAGTAAACCTCATACCATCACGTGCAAGTGCATCAATATGGGGTGTTCGGATAATTTTTTGGCCATATATCCCCAGTTCTCCATATCCTAAATCGTCGGCAAGGATATAGATAATATTAGGTTCAGTCGAATTTTCTTCGACTGAACGACACTGAAATAAGGTTGAAATCAGTAATAATATGAGGGGTAAGAATGAATTTTTCATCCGATCAGAAGAGCGCTATTTTCATCAAAATTCGTGCTGCCTAAGGGTTAATTTCATATTTTAAATCTAGTTTATTGGGGATATAAGGAAATATCATCTTGACCTCCCGCCAATAGATACGTCATTAAATCTACAACTTCTTGCTCATTGAGGCGGTTTAATAACGCAGGAAACATTTGTGACTGCAGGGTGCGTTTTTTTTCTTTTATTGAGGAAAGATGAATTTTGGTTACCTTTTCAGGGGTCAAAGGGTTTAGCATGACAAATAGAGAATCGCTCGTTTCTTCTATTATTTTGGCGAACCAACGATCGCCGTTATTTAGATGAATTTCACTAATCATATATTGATCTGATATTTCCGCATCCGGATTGATGATGGCATGGGCCATGTCTTTGACCGTAAATCTTGATGCCAATTGGGTCAGATCTGGGCCAATGTTATTTCCCTTGTTTTGAATGCGGTGACAAGCTTGACATAATGCGGCCTCAAACATATGCTGTCCGTTGATGTAATTTGGAATGATTTTTTTATTTTTCATTACATCTTCAACTTCTTCTACTTTCCAATTTTTTCCGGGCCCTTTGGGTACAGGAAGGTTAGCTAAAATATTTTGGCCATATTGGCCTACATGATAACCCGACATTTTTTCAAATTTTGGTCGTTCGCCTTTTGGTAAATGGTCAAGTGCAGTGGAGAGTATTTTTAGTAAATATCCACGGTAACTGTTGCCACCTTCGCGATCCCAGAATTCATTGAACCCGTTGAAGTATTCGTTGCGTAAATCGGTATTCCATCCAAATTTGTAATGAGAAAGTGCCGATGTGAGGGCTATTTTATAACTGCTGGGCGTCCTACTTCGCATGGCTTTGACCGCGGGGCCGTACATCTCACTTCTTTCTGCAAGACTGTCTGAAATAAGTATTTTTAAATGCTCTTCATCTATTTCGGACCAGAGGGTCATTATTTTCTTAACCCAAATTGAATGTTGGGTTTTACTAAAGAGTGCCGCTAATTCTTCATTGATAAATTGATTTTTTGATGGAAAAATAGGTAACCATTGGTTTTCTAAAGCATCTGTATTGAGATCATTATTTCGGATCATTAACAGTGCTTCAGCTCTGAGAATGCTCAGCTGTTCTGAGTGAGTGAGCTGTTTGGATTCGACTTTACTGAGCAGGTCAAAAAGCTGCTGCTGTAGTAGATTGTTATCGGATCTCGCAACGGCCAAGGCATACGCTACTTTCTTATTAAATTCAGTATCTGAGTGTATGCGTGATGCCCATATTTCTATGCCATGATTCTCCAAGGCAATTCTAGCACTGTGGGTAATATAGCGGTCATTATTTCCGATATTTTCCCAAATTAAATCATAATCAGCCATCAAAAGGGTATCGTGATAGGTATCCAGTAATCTTCTTAATTCAAGTGCTTTTGTTGGCGTTTCTTCTTCTTCTTTTTGATTATTTTTATCTGACCAAACTCGATAAAGTCCAGAGGCTAGTCTTCGGCCCCCAGTGGTAAAATACATCGCTCCATCAGCTCCAAAGGTTAAATCAGTAAGTGGAAGGGGAACGCCATTAAGAAATTCTGATGACGTGGCTGTATAGCTGGCTCCTGATGATTGTAATTCGATGTGATACATGGTTCCGAAACTCCAGTCGCAAACGAATAAACCCTTATTGAATGGAGGAGGAAAATGACTTGCTGCTGCAGAGACTACTCCTGTCGGACTTCCTTGTCCGACTTCTAGTATACCAGGCAAATTATCTGGATAATATTTTGGCCATTTGGCTGAGCCCGTTCTCCATCCAAATTCTGAACCTGACGTTACATGGCATACACGAACAGGACGGTACCAGGGTAGACCTAGATCCCATTCCATATCAGAATCAAAAGTGAATAATTCGCCCACTTCATTGAAGGTGATGTCATAGGCATTGCGATAACCCGAGGAATAGATTTCCCAAAAGCTGCCTAAACTATCTGTTCTTGCAATCCATCCTCCTGGCGCTTGACGATCGGTAGCGTGACCGTTGGGATCCTTCATAGACTTTGTTAATCTATCCTCAGCCCAGGGGCTGTATGCTCTAGAAGTATAACTGTCTGGTAAATTGGTGTGATTACCCGCAATTACATAAATCAAATTATCAGGACCGAGTTGTATTCCGTGAGGCCCATGTTCGCCCCATCCATCTAATTGCTGTAAAAAAAGTGCCGAATCGAGTTGACCATCTTGGCTGCTATCAAACAATCTGTATAAGCCGCTGTTTTGAATATTGCGATCATTCATCATGACATATAGACTGTTGTGAGACCAGAGCAATCCTTGGGCTTTACCCAATTGCTTGAAATCAAGTGGAGTCACTTGTATAGAGTCTTTGCTCCCTATTTCTGGCATGTTCAACCAATATATTTTACCATATTGATCTGAGGAAACAAATAAATCTTCTTTTACGTGTGCTAGAGATACCCAGGATCCCAGGCTATCCGCACTAGGGGCAAGTAGTTTTTCTATTTTGAATCCTTCAAGGACTTCGATATGGGTAAGGTTATTGTATGGATCTTGACAAGAACAAAAAATGATAAGGGATAAGATTAAATGGATTGTTTTCACAAGGTTCCTATTTTTTTTTAAAAATATTTTAGAGGAAATATTTAAAAATTTATATTTGATTGCAATTAATTCTTCAATAGCACTATTAATTACCTTTAATATCGCTATAATTAATTAAAAATTCAATAAAACTGACATGAACAAAAAAAACAGATTATTCTACGGGAGCTGTTTTGCCCTAATCACAACAGCGCTTTCCTTTAGTATTCGAGCAGGAATCCTTCCCCAGTTGGGACAAGAATTAAACTTAACAGCGGAAGAGTTAGGGTATATCAATTCAATGTGGTTTCTAGGATTTCCCATATCTATGGTCATTGGAGGCTTAATATATCATAAGGTGGGTGGTGCCAGGATTATGCAATTCGCAGTTTTTGCGCATGGATTGGGTATTTTACTGACCATTTATTCTGGAAGTTATATGGGTTTGCTTATTTCTACCCTATTGATAGGCTTGGGTAATGGATGTACTGAAGCGGCTTGTAATCCGATGATTGCAGATGTTTATGAAGGTAGTTTGATGAGTAAAATGATGAATCGTTTTCATATGTGGTTTCCTGGAGGTATTGTGATAGGGAGTCTTTTATCACAATTTATGACTGGAATGGAACTCAGTTGGCAAATGCAGATATGGGCAATAATGATTCCTACCCTGATCTATGCTTATCTCTTCTTTGGTCAGTCCTGGCCGAAGGCGAAAGTCAAGGAGGCGGCAACGCTATCTGGCAATTTCAGTGCCATGCTTAGTCCTTTGTTTATTTTTATGATGGTGTGTATGGCATTGACAGCGATCACAGAATTTGGTCCCCAACAATGGGTCGGCTTGATTCTAGCTAAAAGCGGGGCGCAACCTATGATTATTTTAGCATTAGTGACAGGCTTGATGGCGGTGGCTCGATTTTTTGGAGGAGAGATTGTCCATAGGTTTGACCAAACGGGTGTGCTTTTAGGTTCTGCTGTTTTAGCGACCATTGGGGTATATCTTTTCAGTACCCAAACAGGAGCCATGGCCTATGTTGCGGCTATTTTTTTCGCTTTAGGTGTGGCCTATTTTTGGCCCAACATGATCGGGTTTATAGCGGATAAAATACCAAAAAGTGGTGCCCTTGGCATGTCTATCATAGGTGCAGTGGGTATGTTCTCTACTTCAATTTTCCAGCCCATTATAGGAAAATGGATTGATTCGGATAAAACAGCTACGGCTGCATTGGGATTGACAGGCGATGAATTAGAATTGGTGGCTGGTCAAGCTACCTTAGGAACCATGGTCGTGCTTCCTGCGACATTAATTGTGCTGTTTACCCTACTGTTCTTCTGGGTAAAGAAATTAAACCTTCAAGCAGGATAAACTTGATAAATGAGAATTAAATAAATGGGGATTTATTGTAGTGGGCTTTTTTAGGGATTCTTTATTTTAATTGAAGTTATATCAAGGCTTGTTTCCAGTCATCGATGAGGTCCTCAATATGCTCAATTCCTAAGGAGAGTCGAAGTAGATTGATGGGTGTTTGACTTTCGGCGCCTTCTACGGATTTTCGATGCTCTACCAGACTTTCGACTCCGCCTAAACTAGTGGCTTGCGTGAAAAGCCTGAGTTTATTGGCGATGGAAAGCGTTTGAACTTCATCTCCATTGATCAGTAAAGAGAGCATACCCCCAAATCCACCCAGCATTTGTTGCGCCGCAATTTCATGATTGGGATGGTCTTTTAAGCCGGGATAGAGTACCTGCTGGACCTTTGGATGTTGGACCAACCAATCAGCCAATTTCTGGGCATTCTCCGTTTGCTTATTGACCCTAAGATGCAACGTTTGTATGCCTCTGGAAATAAGCCAACAGTCAAATGGGGACGGGATGGCGCCCATCTGTACTTGAATAGATTGGATGCGATGCGCTAGGGCTCCAGACTCTTTGAGAATGATACAGCCTCCCAAAACATCACTATGCCCCCCCAAATACTTAGTGGTTGAATGGACGACGATGTCAGCGCCAAGGTCTAAGGGGTTTTGAAGGACGGGGGTGGGCCAAGTATTGTCGACCGCAATTAATATTTGATGGGCATGCGCCAATTTACTTAAGCCTTGAATATCTGATATTTTGAGTAGAGGATTAGATGGGGATTCAATCCAAATGAGTCGGGTATGTTGGGTTAGGACATTGGAAACTGCCTCTATGTCTGACATATTGACGAAACTATAGGAGAGGCCCCATCTGGAGAAGACCTCCTTCATGAGAAGGTTGAGGTTAAAATACACATCGTCTGGTAATATGACGTGATCCCCTGTTTTTAAACTTTGAAATACGGCGCTGATGGCAGCCATACCCGATCCAAAAGCAAAACCAGCCGTACCGTTTTCAAGGGTTGCAATGCTTTTTTCTAGGGCTCTTCTATTGGGATTATCATTTCTACTGTATTTGTAGCCCTCTTGATATTGGCCTTCGTGATTTCGTTCAAAAGTGGAAGATAAGTAAATAGGTGGACTTACAGCATGTACTTCACTCTTGATATTTTGCGTACTTTTTAAGGCACGTGTTTCAAATTTTAAAGGGTGATTTTTTTTGAAACAGTTATTTTTTAAGTCAATATAGTAAAAAGAGATTGATGCTTTATGAGATGAGATAAATTACTCACCTCTTGCCACCCATTAAAGTCTGATAAGGACTTGTCGTAATGGCTTTGACGCTTGATAAAGTTAATTATTTCGGATGACTTCACAAATAATTAAAGCGCTGAGAGCACACCTCGGATATTCCAATTGATACTTATTTGATTGTTGGTACGCGTTCTGAAGTTACTCCAATTATCCTCAAAGCCACTGTACTCCCAATCGCCATTGACGAAGGCGGGTCCGGCATCACAGCCAATGACTCTTTGTGTTTCCGCTAGGCTATATCTTAGGCTGATCCAAAGTTCAGAATCATCTATCATTAAACCCTCAGTTAAATCATATGTATTCCAACTACTTGCGCGGCTACCTGTGATTAGCGCTTCGTACAATAAGGTTTGAGGTTCATTACTTGATCGCTCATTTTTATAAATTCTTAAGGTCAAATCATCAGGAACATAAGAGATATAAAATTGGATAGATTCGAGGATACGGCCTTGGTAAGGTAATAGGTGTCTACGTTCAAAACGAATACTGGATTCATGGAGGCCTTCAAGAATTTGAGGGGCTGATACATTGACCCCATCATAGTGGATGAGCCTTTCGTCCTCCAATGGAACTTCGATCGTTTCTTCCTCACAGGATAAAGTACAGACTGCAGTAATGACAAGAAAAACGTAGTTTCTAATCTCAAACATTATTTAATTGAGATCAATAATCATGCCTAGTGACCATTATTGGTCTTTATTTTTTTTAAGAGCCAGGAATTGAGTAAGATTTTCTTTGGCTTGAAGGTCATCTGGATATTTTACGTCAGCGGATGGCGTGGGAATATGCAAAGTTTGTGTTGGGAAGGCAAAATTGACTTTTAAAGCATTTCCTAATTTTAGAATTTCCAATAAAACCTCATGCTTTGCTTTCAATTCGCTCGACCAATCGGGGACTTCAAAAAATATGTAAAACATAATATTGAGTGAATGTGCACCCATGTCATTGAAAAAAATATTATTGTAGTCAGGGTTTGTATCTGGATGTTGATTGACGATTTCTTTTAGCCCGTCTATAAAAACCTCAATCAATGCAGGGGGCGTGTCGTAATTGATACTTAATGTGGTATAAAACCTTCGATAGACCCTCAAGCCATGATTATTAATGGTGGCATCTGCTAATTTTCCATTGGGTACAGTCACCAACGAATTTGAAAAGGTTCTAATTCTTGTAGACCTAAGTCCCACTTCTTCGACGGTCCCATCAACTCCATCGGTCGTAATCCAATGGCCAATTTGAAAAGGCTTATCAATAAAAATCATCACAGATCCGAAGAAGTTCTTGATGGTATCTTGTGCCGCCAAGGCAAAGGCCAAACCACCTATCGATAAACCTGTCAACAACGGTAAAATAGAAATATTTAAGCTTTGCAGAATGGCCAATGTTCCAAAAGTCACCACAAAAACGCGCAATGATTTTCTTATGATGGGAACCAGCTGATCATCCATCGTATTTTTGGTCTGAGCCGCCTTCATTTCTAGGTAGAGCCCAATGAATTTGATTAACCTAAAGGATGTGATGGTGAAGAGTAAGGGAATGGCTGCCCTTATCGAAGTGGCTAAATAAAAGGAGAATGAAGCAGGTAGTTGAAGTATGGGGAAAACGAAGGATAGCAGTAAGATGATGATGAGAAAGCTAAAGGGTTTTATCAGAGAAGTCATTTCTTCTGCTGAAATTTTTTTAACCTTTAATTTTTTTATAATTCGTTGAGCGGTTTTCTCAATAAACTTGCTTAATAATTTATGAATGACGAAGGCCGTGAATATAAAAAAAAGGCCAGCTAAATATTGATTTACGGTCAATCCAAAATATTGATTGTCATGCGAAGAATCCATTATTTCAAGTAGGACATCTCCGCCAAAGGCAAAAAGTTTTTCATGGAGTTGCAGTACATTTGCGACGCTTTCTTTTGGAAAAATCCAAAGACCATTGATTTTCTTTAGGTACAATAAAGGATAATTTTCATTAAGTTTATAAACATGAAGTTGGGTGGTGCTGTCTAGGTAATTAGGATCGTTTGAAATTTCCTCCAATTTTATGGAGATACCTTCACCCTTGATCAGTTGGATTAATTTTTTGGGAAAATCTGTCGAATCATTACTTGCTAATTCGGCACATTTTTTGATTAGTGAGGGATTAAAATGAGCCGATTGAGAATAAAAATTAAAAGATTTAATGGTTTGATAGGGCGTACTCAAATCAAACATCACGGTGTCCTCTGTCAAGGACTGTGATTGTCCAATCCCAATGATTATAAAGCCAAAAAACAAAGTAAAAAATATTTTTTTCATCTAATTACGATTTAAGCGAGTACCTGTGCTGTTACCTTTTTAAATTTGTCATACAAACTTAGCAAAAATGACTCAGTCAAATCCCTTTTTTAGTCCCTTTGAAACTCCTTTTCAAATGGCACCTTTTAATTTAATAAAAAACAGCCATTATTTACCTGCCATTGAGCAAGGTATCCTTGAAGCGAGAATTGAAATTACAGAAATTACTGAGCATCTAGATCCACCCTCTTTTGAAAACACTATTGAGGCACTTGAGGGTTCAGGAGTACTTTTAGATCAGGTTTCCAATGTACTGTTCAATTTAAATTCTGCCGAAACTTCTGATGAATTACAAAAGATTACGCAGGAGGTGTCGCCTTTGCTTACTTCTTTTAATAACGAGGTAAAACTGAATAAAAAACTATTTGAACGAGTAAAATTTATTTATAATTTGAATGATTCGCTTTCCGAGGAGGAGCGTATGCTTTTGGAAAAAACATACAAATCCTTTGCACGAAATGGAGCAGGACTTAATCCAAAGAGTCAAAATAGATATAAAGAAATTACGGTAGCGCTGTCAAGTATGGCGCTTAAATTTGGTGAGAATGTATTGGCGGAAACCAATAATTATGAATTGGTTCTCAACAAGGAAGAAGACCTTTCGGGTTTGCCTCAAGATTTGATAGATCGGGCCAAGGGGCTGGCCGTTGAAACACAGCGGCCAGATACGTGGATATTTACTTTGCAAGCACCTTCGTTCATTCCTTTTATGGAAAATGCAGACCATCGAGGGTTACGTAAGCAATTGTTTATCGCCTACATGCAAAAGGCATTTAAAGAAGGTGCCAATGATAATCGAGAGTTGGTTTTGAATATTGTAAGACTCAGAGCTGAGATGGCGGAACTTTTAGGCTATCAAAGTTATGCCAGTTATGTTCTCGAAGAGCGAATGGCAGAAAACCCGACAAGGGTACAGGATTTCTTAGATGATTTATTATTAAAATCAAAAGAGAAGGCGATTCAAGAAGTCGATGAAGTAAAGACTTTCATGAGCACCCTTGGCATTGACCATGAACTAGAGCGTTGGGATTGGGCCTATTATGCAGAGAAGTTAAGGAAAAATAAATTCAATTTTGATGATGAGTTACTCAAGCCTTACTTTAAGCTTGAAAAGGTGATTGATGGAGTTTTTATAACGGCTGAGAAATTATTTGGATTGACTTTTAAGCTCAATGCTCAAATTCCTGTTTATCATGAAGAGGTCAAGGCTTACGAAGTTTGGGAAGATCAAGAATTAAAGGCCATTTTTCTGGCAGACTATTTCCCAAGGTCAGGAAAACGTCCAGGTGCATGGATGACTTCCTATCGAGGTCAGAAAAAAGTAAACGGTCAACGAACAATCCCACAGGTCAGTATTGTATGTAATTTCACGCCTTCTGCCGATAACCGTCCTTCCCTTTTAAAATTTGACGAGGTTAAAACTTTATTTCATGAGTTTGGGCATGCCTTGCATGGAATGCTCGCAGATACTAAGTATGAGAGTTTATCTGGAACCAGTGTGCCATGGGATTTTGTGGAATTACCTTCTCAAATATTGGAAAATTGGTGTTACGAACCAGAATGTTTGCGTCTTTTTGCCCATCATTATGAAACGGGAGAGGTCATTCCTTCAGCGTATATTGATCGCATTAAGTCCGCCACCACTTTTCATGAGGCCTATGCAACGATGAGACAGTTGAGCTTCGCAATTTTAGATTTATCGCTCCACAATCAAAACTATGCGGCGGCTCAGAACATCGATTCTATTGAGAATTTAGAAAAAGATATTTTAGCGCCAACCAATCTTTTCCCTGATATTCCAAATACCAACATGAGCGTTCAATTTGCTCATATTTTTGCTGGGGGATATGCTTCAGGCTATTACAGTTATAAATGGGCAGAGGTACTGGATGCTGATGCCTTCGAGTGCTTTATGGAAAAGGGTATTTTCGACTTCAAGACGGCTAAGGCTTTTAAAGATTGTATTTTGAGTCAAGGGGGAACCCAACGACCGATGGAGCTGTATAAGAAATTTAGGGGAGCTGAGCCTACCGTAGACGCACTGTTGAGGCGAGCTGGCTTGCTGGTTTCACCTTCAAAGTGAAGGGTTTATATTATTGAGCGCTAGTAGGCTATTCTAGTTGGCAATGGCTCAGATTGACGGGGTTTCCATACTCTATGAGATTCGTTAGGGCTTGGTATATGCGTGGAGTGTTTTTCCATTGATGAGATAGATTTCTTTTGGTGTAGATTTACCTAGGTTATACATTTCGATGGGATGTGAGTTTGGGAGAGGGGAGAGGGAGAGTAAATTTCCCTTTAGATCAAAGAGGCGCATGTATCCATCTTCGATATGATTAAAAACGATATAATCACCTTGATTACCGTTATTGAAAAGTTGAATTAGTATTTTTTTATCAAGAGGGTGATTTTTCTCAAAGTAGATTTCGTCTTGATCATTGACTAAAGTGATCTTAGTTTTAGTCGCTTTAGCGATCACATATTTTTTATTTTTTGAGTCATTAATAAGAGTAAATTGGGTATCAGTTGCTGGCTTATATAATTGTTTTTTGTGGAGGATTTCGCCTTTAAGATTCATCTGAAATAGGGTACCATTTTCAGTGAGCAGGATCCAATCAGATGATTTGAAATTACTCCCAATACGTAGGTGGTAATCACTTTCTGTATTAAGATTTAGTTTTAGGGGAAATCCCTTATAAATTTTAGCCCGTCTGCTGAGCAAAAAGATTTCACCATTGACCAATACAACCGTATACACATCGGTACCGCCGATCCTGAAATGGCGCATGGATCCAATGATATCCTTTTCAAAATGATAAGGATTCCATCCTTCCAGAGGAGTTCCAGACTTATCCGTGAGGAAGGCATCGCCCTGCTGTGTGGTAATTGAAAACCGGTAGTTTCTTTTTTGATCGTAATCTACGATTTCTAAACTTTTGAGATGCGGTGCTAAATATTTCGGAAAGTTCGCTACATTTTGACCTTTTCTATCTATCACATAGAGAGAATCATTGGTGATGAAGGCATATTGTAGCTTTTCGTTTTTATAAAAGTCTATTTGATGTATCGTGCCTACTATGGGCAGGAAAAGGGGGCGTTGCCAGCTTATCTGAAAATCTGCATCAACAAGATAAATTACTTTTTCGTTGTCTTGAACAATTATTTCATTATTCCCATTTCTATGGTCAGTGACCAAATAAGGCTTTGAAATTAAGTGATGGTCAAATTCAAGTCTATTTGTTTTTATTAACGGGCTGTTTCTTTCGGAAGATGGGCTGTTCTTTTCAATGAAAATACTGGTAAAATATTTATCATCAATACTTGAAAATTGGATGGCAAGATGCCCAAAGCTTTTAAAAATCATTTCAGACACCATAAAATCATTTTGCCATTGTGGCTGCATTGCAGGATACAAATGGTCCCAAGATTCTGCACCGTTGACAATAATAGTGTGGGGAGAAGCCTTGTTGATTTTTTTCAGGAACTTTTTCTTACTTAATGTTTTGCCCCAAGTGTTTTCATTTAAAATATCGGATAAAAATTCTTTTAACACTGGAAGATTTGGACTCATCAATACATAGTTTTCAAATGAACTATAATAGCCTTCAGGAAGATCTTTTGCGATATCTCCAAATAATAAAACGGGAAGATTTTTTACAGGAAGTTTTCGGATGATATGTTGTTTGTACTGCTCAACAAAAAAGTGATCTGAGCGTTGGTTAGGTATTTGTTTGGCTATCGCATCTAAATAGTGAATGAGACCCTCGCTGTTTTTACATTCGATTATAAGGATAGGAACTTTTTGCCCATTTCTGAGTTGGATGGCACGACCTATTTCTTGATCTAGAAATTCCAGAGCATCCCGAGGAATGACAGATAGGTTAGAATAGGACGTTTTTTGATCAAGGAGATCCGTATTTTTTTGTTGATCTCTCCACAAATAAGGATCTTGAAAACTAAAATGGTGAAGGATCGAAGTACCATTGCTGATGACATCTGACATATCTAATGGCGCACCGGTGATGCCTTTGATCATTTGCAAGATTTTGCTACTATCGGCAAATGAAAAGCCACTTAAACTGATGTGGTCGTCTTCGATATTGAGGTCTAAAAAAGCAGAGGTTAAAAACTTTTTATCGAGATCGTTTGCGGCAAAGGCCTGAGTGCCCTTAATGAAACTCTTATAATTAAGGTAGACATTGCCTTCATCTTGTTTGATTTTTGTTATTTGCTGATGTTCAGCAAAGACCTCTCTAAAGGACTTATAATTTTCATCTTCGAAAGTTCTTATGGCATCCTCAACAAGATAGGGAGTAAAGCTGGCAATGAAATAATGATCATAAATTAGGTAAGTTAAATGACTAGCTGTAAAAGATAAGGAAACTTCATTCAATTCGAAACCTAAATAAGTTCGAGGTTGCTTCTCTATTGCCTTAGCAACAAGAGGAGTGATCAATTTTGACACGACATCAGTAGTGTTCAAGTCATTCATTGCGACTAAGTAAAGAAAGTCAAATTCATTTTTGCCGGTATTGTGAAGACTGATTATCCCAGAAGTTTTATCAAGAAAAGAGTAAAACGAGTTTAATCCTGTCAATTGTTCTATTTTTGCAATGTGATCAGGAAGCTTTCCTAAGCTAGGAATACGGATAAGTGATTGAAATGACTCAAGGTCTTGTAATCTGAGAAGTGTCCCACCTAGGTCATTACTTTCGTATACAAGTCCTGAATTTTCTGGAACAAAGTCCCATAGGTCAGCAGAACTTTCTTGATTCCAAATGGACCATATAAAATAGCCTGATGTGAAGATAAATAAGGCTCCAAATAAGATCACCAAGTTTTTTTTCATAGCCACCTGACAGGTAAAATATTCAATTAAAGGTTAAAATCCATCAAAGATCAGAGAACAAAAAAAAACCTTGCGTCTGTACCAAGGTTTTTTTTGAGTACCTATTGGCTATTAAGATTTTAAATTAGACCCAATGAATTCGCGGTTCATCCGAGCAATATTGGTGATACTGATGCCTTTGGGACACTCAGCTTCACAAGCACCCGTGTTGGTACAGGCACCAAATCCTTCTTCATCCATTTGAGAAACCATGTCTGTTACTCTCTTTTCACGTTCCACTTGACCCTGAGGCAATAAGGCATATTGTGAAACTTTTGCAGAGACAAAAAGCATGGCTGAAGCATTTTTACATGCTGCGACACAGGCCCCGCAGCCAATACAGGAGGCGGCGTCAAAAGCGTGATCTGCATCCCCTTTGTTGATGGGAGTCGCATTGGCGTCTTGCGTATTTCCAGAAGTGTTTACGGAGATAAAAGCACCGGCATGTTGTACACGATCAAAGGCTGATCGATCTATGATCAAATCTTTAACGATCGGAAATGCTTTGGCGCGAAAGGGTTCAATGACGATGCTGTCTCCATCTTTGAATTTTCGCATGTGGAGTTGGCAGGTAGTGGTACCTCCATCAGGACCATGCGGACGGCCATTGATCTGAAGGGAACAAGACCCACAGATACCCTCCCTACAGTCGTGATCAAAACTCACAGGCTCATCACCTTTCTCGGTAAGCTCTCTATTCAGTACATCAAGCATTTCTAAGAATGACATATCGGAGGAGACCTCACTGATATCGTAATCAACAATCTTACCTTTGGCAGCGGCATTTTTCTGTCGCCATATTTTTAGTTTTAAGTCCATCTCCTATGAATTTTACTAGCTCTTACTTGTAACTTCTTTCTTTTACTTCAATGTATTTATAATCAAGCATTTCTTTGTGAAGATTCGCGTCTTTTGGGGCTCCATTATGCTCCCAAGCAGCCACATACTGAAAGGCTTTGTCTCTTTTGGCTTCACCTTCTGGTGTTTGGTGTTCTTCTCTGAAATGACCTCCACAGGATTCTTCCCTGTTTAAAGCATCTTTTGCAAAAAGTTCTCCTAATTCTAAAAAGTCAGCAACCCTACCCGCTTTTGCTAATTCCTCATTAAAGCCATCTAAGTCTCCGGGTACTTTTACTTCCTTGTAAAATTCATCTCTGATGGCTTGAATTTCCTCGATGGCTTCTTTTAGGTCTTTGCTATTTCTGGACATGCCTACTTTATCCCACATGATTTTACCCAGTTTTTTGTGAAAATAATCAACGGGTTTCGAGCCTTTGTTATTGATGAAGCGTTCAAGTTGCTCTTGTACGCCCTTTTCAGCGGCGGCAAATTCTGGAGTGTCCACAGGGATCGCTCCGGTACGAATATCCTTGGCGAGGTAATTGCCAATGGTATAAGGAAGAACAAAATAGCCATCCGCTAAACCTTGCATCAATGCTGAGGCACCAAGGCGATTGGCGCCATGTTCGGAAAAATTTGCTTCTCCAATCGCATAGCAACCAGGAACAGTAGTCATCAAATCATAATCAACCCAGACGCCGCCCATTGTGTAGTGCACCGCAGGGTAAATCATCATGGGAGTTTCATAAGGATTTTCATCAACTATTTTTTCATACATTTGGAAAAGGTTGCCGTATTTAGTGGCAATAATTTCTCTCCCCAACTCAAGAACTAAGGCTTCGTTGTTTGCATCTTGGTGCGTAACCAGGGCTTTTTCTTTTCCGTATCTTATCACGGCAGCAGCAAAATCTAAATAGACCGCTTCGCCGGTAGCATTTACACCAAACCCAGCATCACATCTTTCTTTGGCAGCTCTAGAAGCCACATCTCTCGGCACGAGATTACCGAAGGCCGGATAGCGACGTTCCAAAAAATAATCTCTATCTGCCTCTGCGATTGCCGTTGGCTTCAGTGTTCCTGATCGAATGGCTTTTACATCTTCTTCCTTGGCAGGAACCCAAATTCGGCCATCATTTCTTAAAGATTCTGACATCAAAGTCAACTTCGACTGGTGATCTCCGGATACGGGGATACAAGTAGGGTGTATTTGAGTGAAGCAAGGATTGGCAAACCAAGCGCCTTTTCTATGAATTTTCCAGGCTGCCGAAACATTACTGCCCATGGCATTGGTTGATAAATAGAAGACATTACCATAACCTCCTGAAGCGATCACTACGGCATGAGCCGAGTGTCTTTCAAGTTCACCTGTGATCAAGTTTTTGGCAATGATTCCCCTTGCTTTACCCTCTACGATCACCAAATCCATCATCTCATGACGGTTGTACATCTTTATTTTACCCCTCGCTATCTGTCTATTCATCGCTGAGTAGGCACCTAATAGCAATTGTTGTCCGGTTTGACCTTTGGCATAAAAAGTTCTAGAGACCAAAACGCCACCAAAAGAGCGATTGTCCAACAAACCCCCATAATCTCTAGCAAAAGGGACACCCTGTGCAACACACTGATCGATGATGTTGCCTGATACTTCTGCCAAGCGATAAACATTCTCTTCCCTAGCTCTGTAATCACCCCCTTTTACCGTGTCGTAGAAGAGGCGATAATCTGAGTCACCGTCCCCCATGTAATTTTTCGAGGCATTGATGCCGCCTTGCGCGGCGATAGAATGGGCTCTACGTGGAGAATCTTGAAAACAAAAAGCTTTGACATTGTATCCCAATTCGGCCAAAGAAGCCGCTGCTGAGCCCCCGGCTAATCCTGTGCCGACTACAATAATATCTATGAGTCGTTTATTGGCTGGGTTAACCAGATCAATTTTATTTTTGTAAGAAGTCCATTTGTCCTCAATAGGACCTTCTGGTGTTTTCGCAGGAAAATTT
>Ga0209304_1000953_pt1 | contig 18781 bp, 7 predicted proteins | sample COGITO_mtgs_1004_4_FD_184789 | JGI IMG/M metagenome (GOLD analysis project Ga0209304, IMG submission 184789) | Pelagic marine microbial communities from North Sea - COGITO_mtgs_100423 (SPAdes) (version 2) | ecosystem: Environmental > Aquatic > Marine > Epipelagic ...
GGCAGCGGTACACTGGCAATCAATCAGTCAAGCGATACAGAATACCAGGGTCGTTTCAGCGGGGCACTTGCATTGGTCAAGTCCGGCCCTGGCACACTGACACTCAATAATTTGAGCGGCATTCCAAGCAGCCACAGCGGTGCGACGACCGTTGCCGCAGGGACACTGAATCTACGCTCGGACATGAGTACATCAGCCATTATGGTGAATGGCGGTGCATCCCTTGAACTGACGCTCGGAAGCCCGGTAACGTCCTCCGCGCTGACGCTCGACCCGAATGCGACGATTAAGATCAGTGGTACACCGAGCTTGTCGAGTTACACGCTGATCACTGCATCCTCAATTTCGGGCACTCCGGCTCTGGCTGCTCCAATCGCGGGCTATGAACTGGTGGTCAATGGCAACGCGATCGAGCTGAACGAGATGAGCGATTATACAATATGGGCAGACAGCGTTTCCGGGCTGAGTGATCGTGATGCCACGCTCGACTTCGATGGGGGGAGTCTGGAGACCGGGCTTGAGTATGTGCTTGGTAGCGATCCAACCGATGCATCTGATGATCTTACAGTCGCACCGACTTGCACCTATACTGCGGGTGGGCTAGAGCTCGAATTCCGTCGTAGCGAGCTGTCCAATGGCGATCCTAGCACAAGCATCGTGGTTGAGTATGGTTCCGACTTGTCGGGTTGGAATCCTGCGGTACACAACACCGATGGTGTCACGATCGCAGTCACCGAAGACTTCTATACTGATGGTATTGATCGAGTCGTCGTCAGGCTACCTAATAGCCTAGCATTTGGCAGTAAGCTCTTCGTTCGCGTGAATGTGACAACCGATCCATAATTCCATATGCAGCGCATCTTTGTAAGCAGCTTCGCGGAGCCTGACTTACCAAGCATCCAGGCCGTCCAATCGGCAAGGATCTCAGCTGACGGGGCGATTCGTCGCAGAGCACGATTAGCTTAATTGTTTAAAAAATGCGCCATTGCGCATATCTTAGCTATGCGGATGCTGCTAGGATGTACTGATTTTTTTGCCACTGCTTAAAGCACATGGTGTGGACCTGACTTTTGGTGGACACAGTCATATTTATGAACGCTCGATTCTGATGCAAGGCCACTACGGCAAAAGCGATACCTATGATCCTGAACTGCACGCACTGGATGAGGGAGACGGACGACAGGAAGGTGACGGCAGCTAACAGCAGGCAGCGCATACAGGACGTGGCTCCATTCATACGGTGGCGGGCAGTTTTGGTAAGGTCGTTGGCTTCCGCGCACCGTATTTGCCTTTCATGGTGGAGAGCTTGTCAAAGTTGGCATCGGTGGTGGTGGATATCGATGGCCGTCGTCTGGATGTCACCACACTCGGTAGCGAAGGTCAAACGCTGGACTCCTATACCTAGCTGAAGGATTAGAGGGAGCCTCGGGGTGACGCATTTTGATAATTTTAATGCGCAATTACGCGTATCTTCGATACTGTAGCTATATTAGTATTCACATCCACCCCAAGAATTCAACCCGACTCGGGCATTTATGACTACGCGACTTAAATCTATCCCTGCCAAATTTCTGGTCAACGCAGCCATCGGATTGATGGTAGCAACAGGCTTATCCGCAACGACCATTGCAGGCTTCACCTTTGACATTGACTTGAACCCCACGACCGAGGGTTCGAATGTAACCGTGAGCGCGCTTGGATCCGGTTCCGGCTTTGCTGTTGCGCGTTCCAGCACGGATGGCGGTAATGCATTTATCAGAACGAATGTAACGGGGATCAATGATTTGGCCGGGGCCATCACGGACAATGACTACGTGAGTTTCACGGTGACCCCTGGTGCAGGTGTGGACTTGGACTTAACCTCGTTGTCACTTCGAGCGGGCTATACCAATAGCGGATCGTATACGAGTAAGATCCTCACTCAAGCAGTGCTCACCGATATCGACGGGTTTACTGCTGCAGCTTCGCTTGGTAGCGTCTCAACCGCAAATACGTCGACCAACGACGGCACCGTGGTTTACCAGACTTTGAATATCGATCTCACCGCAGCACAATTTCAGGACATCACCACGGCGACCGAATTCAGAATTTATTTGAGCGACGACACGAATAATGCCGGCATCATCCACCGCATCGATGACATTGTGCTGAGTGGTACGGTGACTGCTCCGCCTGCGCCGCGTCCAGCGCAGCCGAATCTCTTGTTGATTCTTGCCGACGATCTCGGCTGGCAGGACATCAAGGTGTATGACCAGCTGGAGACGGATGTGGTGAACGGCTTTGGCGGAACGAATGTCTTTGAGACAAACCAAATGGATGCACTGGCTGCGGAGGGTGTTATGTTTACGAATGCGTATTCGCCGACGCCGGTCTGTGCACCCAGTCGAGTGGCCATCATGACGGGCAAGCATCCGGCGCGCGTCGATGTTACTATGGTGGATGGCGGACGGTGCCCGAAAGCGAGTAGTGTTGTCACGAATGGTATCACCCCGCATTTTCGCAGTAGCCTCAAGGATGAGGAATACTCGCTGGCCGAAGCGCTGAGAGATGCCGGGTATTACACCGGTGCGTTTGGTAAATGGCACATGTCGCCCGATGGGCACCATTACAGCTTTCCATACCCGACCGATCAGGGATTTGACGTGGCTTATAACAGTCGTGGGGTGCAAAGCAGCATGTCGAGTAAGCTGACAGGCTTTGCGACCACTGATCCCTCTGATACGTATCAGTTGGATGGCAATGGAATTGCCACGGATCCTGTCACCGAGGAAACCCTGGGCTTTTTTGCGGATGCGGTCAGCCGGCAAGAGCCTTTCTTCTGCTACTATTCCACTTGGCTGGTGCACACTCCGATCCAGATGCGCACCGAGAGCCTCCTGCAGAAATATGCGGGCCTGATGGGCTACGACTACCCCTTGGACGGAACTGAGATCTTTGCTGAAGGACAGAACAACCCCTATTACGCGGCGATGGTTGAAAGTCTCGACTATTACATTAGTAAGTTGATCGACTACCTGGAGACTACGGATGATCCCCGCTGGCCCGGGCATAAGCTCATCGAAAATACCTATATCATTCTCACCTCGGATAACGGTGGTTATGAAGGGGCCGATAATGGCACGGATAATTTTCCGCTGGATGAAGGCAAACTCTGGCTCCAGGAGGGTGGGGTGCGCGTGCCGTTTATCGCGATGGGGCCGGGGATTTCCTCCAATACACTCAGCGATGTCATCATCAACGGCATGGATATCTATCCGACCTTCCTCTCTCTGGCGGGCGCAAGCATTCCGTCCGGATTGGATGCGAGTGATCTGTCGCCGCTACTGCTGAACGACCCGCTCGATTCAGCACAAGTAACGGATTCGGCGACCAACACGGAGCGTGCATCTATGTTCTGGCATTTCCCGCATAGCGGTCGCAATGCGACCACGATGTTGAAGGATGGGTGGAAGTTGTATAAAAAATACACCTCTTCGCTGGATAAGTATTCGCTGTATCAACTCTATGACGCAAATGGTGATGCCGTGGATATCAACGAGCAGGTCGATGTGAAGGCCTCGTACCCGCAGGTGCTCACTGAGATGAGCGCGGAGCTGGACGCGTGGATGGAAGAAGTGCAGGCCAGGCCACTCTATTGGAATCCGGAACGCTTGATTCTAGCTCTGGGCGATCAGAGCCCGAAAATTCTGTCCACCGGCAACGATGAAACGATGGCCTGGGTCACATGGAATACCAATCAGGCCAAGGTGAAATTCCTGGACCTGCTCTATTGTAAGAACCCAGGTAACGATTACGAAGAGTGGTTTAAAATTCCCGTGCCGTTCGATCATGAGGATGGTTGGGCCGAAGTCGAAATTCCGGAAGGTGCGCAGAGTTATCTCTTCAACCTCATCGATGAGAACTTTTTCTTCTATAGTTCAGTCTATCTGACCGGCCATTCGGGCAAAGCCTCTACAGCAGTGCCACTGCGCACATGGGAGCCACAGGGTGTGGCGACCTTTGCGGATGCAGGCACGGTTTATCCGAGTTATAACGTCCTATTGGGCAACACGGTGGGGAGTCTACAAAACGCGGTGCGTGATGACGGCACCAACTTGCAGGTGCTCGGACAGACCTTCACTGTGTCGGAACCGGTGTCCCTCTCCGCATTGACCCTGCAGGCATTCACTAACTTCAGCATCGGTAGCAGCGATGCCGCTGAGCTGTATCTCTGGATTGGTCAATATGAGAGCGGTGCCCCTGCGGATGATCCCTACCGGACACGGCTCTATCAGGAAATTGACATGCGCGGCGTATCCTGCACGGCCGGAAACTATTACACCATCGATTTTGAGGACACCGTGCTGACGAGCGGCACTTATGCCTTCCAGCTCAAATGGAAAGAGCAGGCCACTGGCAATCTGTGCTATTGGATGCGTTCGGATGGTGACGGAGCCTATGCGGGCGGCGACTTGATTCACCTCCAGACGACTGCCGGCGCATCGATTAATTGGCCTTTCGCTGCCACTGAAACTGCGGGGGACGATCTGGTCTTTGCACTGCACGGCACTATCGACCATTTCGGTGGGTGGACGACTGAGAACGGGCTGGATCGCATTCCCGAAGAGGATGGCCGACTCAGTACGGTGGGGCCCTTTAAAAGAGTGCAGAAGAACAACGTCTTTTACAACAAGTGGGCATCGACGGAGTGGACGGTTGTAGACGGTGTTATCGCGAGCAGCAGTGCGGTAAACAGTCGTTTAGGAGAGGGGCCGATTGCCATCTGTATTGATCTTACGGATTTGCCCGAGACGGATCATGCGCAGTTGTCGCTCAGCTTTGACTACACGACAGCAGATTCCGCCGAGAAACTCTACGCGCATCTCTGGGGCTGTGTCGATCTCGACCCCTCGGAGAATCCGGAGATTATGCATCTCGGCGGCAACAGCGGCAGCGCTTGGACCGCCGTATCTTCGGATCAGATGGAGGTCTATAATCTGGGCCGCCCGGATGGAGTTTTTACAGGAACCGCAGGAACTGGATCCGATGCCGCAGTTCCGGGCTTGACCGGTTCGGTTGGGGCGCAGGCATATAGCAATACCTTTGATCTCTCGACCTTTACCACCGCTCCGGACGCAGTCACGGACTATGATTACATCGTGCTTGGTTTTGCGCGGGAGGTCGGTGGCACAACATCGCCGTCGGTCTCGATTACCAATATACGTCTTTCCATCGAGGGCGGCCCGACGCTGCACGAGTTCCCGCTTTCGCAAGTGGATCCAACGACCCCGGAGGGCGACCCGGATGGAGACGGACGTAGTAACTTGTATGAGTATGGAATCGGTGGCGATCCAAACAAAAAAAGCAATGTCGGGGCGCAGCCTGTCCTGGACATGTCGGGAGCCTCGGGCGAGTTCTGCTATCCGCGCCGCCGCGATGCAGTTGCGCGCAAGCTCACTTACCAAGTGGTCGGCGCATCGGATCTGACAACTCCGGATTGGAGCACGGACGGCATTTCCGAAACCGGGACTGCGGTGATCGATGATGACTTTGAAGAAGTGGTCAATAGCGTGCCAACTGGCGCTAGCTCCGGCTTCTTCCGTGTCGAGATCGAATTGGCTGAGTAATACTTAACCTAGCGCACCTAATCGCTACCGATATTTTCAAATATCGCGAAGAATTAACAAGCTTACTACTATGCTTAAACGAAATAGTTCTATGCTAAGAGGTTTACTGATCACTGCGGCCATCACACAGATGGCTGCAGTGGGCGCATCCGCCACGACTCTGGCAAGCTATGATTTTGCCGCAAGCCTTGCAGCAAGTTCGACCGATCCGAACGTAACAGCAGGCAGCTTTTCGGTGGGTGCCGGTTTGGATTCCGATGCGGGTTTCGCAACAAGGAGCCTGAATCTGTATGCGAAAGCGTCTGCCACCGGGACTACTCTGAGTGGCAACAAGGAGCCTGAATCTGTATGCGAAAGCGTCTGCCACCGGGACTACTCTGAGTGAGGCCATCTCCGGGGATGACTATGTTTCTTTTACGGTGGCTCCAAAATCAACCGGAACAATAAACCTGACCTCTCTCGTGCTCAAGGCAGGTTATTCCAACGATAATGGTTACACAGGCAAAATCCTCACAGCCAACTTGATGACCAGTATTGACGGGTTTGCCGAGGGTGATCTGGTGTCGAGTATTGCGACCGAAGATACTGCCTTGGACACTGGGGACGAGACCTATCAAACCTGGAGCATTGATCTCAGTGATGCGAAATTCCAGAACATCACTGCTCCAATCGAGTTCAGGGTCTATTTATATGACGATACCGGCCATGACCGCATCTATCACCGCCTCGATGACGTGGCACTGTATGGGACCACCCAACAACAGCCGCAAGCGCAGCTTTCCATCGAGTTTGACGCAGACGCGCATCCTGTTTCTATCCGGAGCAGGAGTGGGGCAGAGTTGTTGGATGGCGTCGAGTCCTATGGCTTTTACCTGCTTGAATCAGATGGTACGAAACGGCGGTTTAACACGGTGACGGATCTGGGTGATGGCGAATACCAATTTACGATTTCCGGTTCAACCGAACAACTCAGCGTCCGTTTTGAGGCAACGAATGATTATCTGACGGCTCGTTTCACTTCATTGAGCGGCTTTGCGCTCGCTGGTGAGCAGCTCAAGTTCGACCTCGATACAGCGGGTAGCGGACTCCGCGTAATCGAGCTGGACCACATGATGAAGGTCGTGTCTTACGACTCCTCGGTGAGTATCAAGCGTCGCTCCTTGTGGGAAACAAATGTCCTTGGCGCGTTTGCCTTGTATGCCTACGAGAACAATGAGCAGGAGGATGAGACCCTACTCGATCTCTGGACGATGGAAGGCCTGCCGCATCCCAAGGTCGATGGCGAGTGGACCCGTGCGGCCGCCGAGGCCTGGCTCAACGATTGGATCGCGCAGTCCACTGACAGCAGCTATCTCAACATGGTGCCCATCGATTTCGATGAACATTCGGACTTTCTTCCCTACGCCCAAAAAATGGATGCGAAGGCCTTTTATCTTTGGAACTTAGTCTGGCGCGGGGAGTACGGGTTGAATTACAGGCAGAACGATGAAATCAACCCGAACATGTATCCCAACGGCCTTGCTGACATGCAGGCATTTAAGAGCGAAGCGGCAGGGAAAAACCTGGGGTTGATGTTTCACTACTTGTCTGGGAATATTGGCGAACGCGATAAGGAGTTTGTTACTCCAACGGCCCACCCCGACCTCCAGAGCTGGGGCACGGTTACTCTGAGCGGGGCAATTGATGCTGCCGCGACCTCCTTCGTAGTGGTGCCGGATTCCGGTGTGGAACTGCCGGTGATCGGTTCGGATCAACCACTGGAGGCTCCGCCGGTTGTTTCCAGCGTTTTTGACTTCAAGACCTTCCGGATCGGTAACGAATGGATTCAGGCGAGTAGTGTCGAAGATTTGGGCAACGGAACCTGGCAGTTGGAAGGCGTCAGTCGTGGGATGTGGGATACCTCCGCTGCAAGCTATTCCGAAGCTGAAAGTCTGCGCGGCTATTTGCGGCCATTCAACGACTTTGTCCCGGACCCCAACTCCGCTTTATTTGAAACGATTACCACGCGCTGGGCCGATCTGAACAATACTCTGGGCCTGAAACATGCGTCTTTCGACGGAATTGAATTCCACAAGGCCTACGGTGCCTGGGGAGGTGAGAAGTTCGGAGCCCTGGTTTACCAGAACCTGGATCATCCTACCTCATCTGACAGCAGCGCGGGGCCGGCTCCTCTTGCTTGGCTAGAATATAAATTTAACCGGGTAAAAGACGCGCTTGGCGGTGACTTTAAACCTTTCGGGCAATGCGTTATGTTTCTCGGCGATGAGTCGTGGGCTACCATCGGACTCGAGGAACACGAGTATAGATTGAATCGGCAAACAACTCTCAATACCCGTGGATTCTCACTTGGATCGTACGATGTGAGCGGTGTGACAATGGAAACGCTACAGGCGCACGGTTTGACGTCTGATTTTTTAAGAGCGATCAAGAACTGGAAGCATGCCTCACACGCGATGGATTCGGTGCAGCGCGAGGCGATGAACGAGTTCCGTAGTCCTCTTGCTGCTCGCACAACTCTCAGTGGGCCCAAGGCATTCGGCAAGGCCTTATGGCGGATGAAAGGTCCGGTTCTTGAACGATGGCTGGCGCTGGGCACTGATCTTTACACTCATGAATGGCACTCGGGCCAAGAACACGGAGTCATCACTCCGCGTTTCTATCTGCAAAACGGTGATGTTCAAACTCTGGAGATTCCGACGGAGCTGGATTCCGGAGCAGACCGGGTCCGGATTGTCGGACGGGTTCTGCCGAGCTACGACGCGGCATCGAATGACAATATCGATTTAATGACTTATATCGGCAGTAGTTCGCTCACTGTGTCGCGAGCCAATGCCACCGATTCCCCAGTTTGGTCGGACGTCGAATTGACCACATATGAGGTTAGTCCGAGTCTCGACTTAAAGACACGTCGCGGCATCGGCCTGTGGGTGACTGGTGACGGCAGCGGTGCCACTCTAGTGATTCGCCTAAACCGTGGAAGAGGTCGCGACTATGTCGTCCCTATCAATTTCACTGGCCGTCGATGGATTGAAATTCCAACCGGTGAAGTCGCCTGGCGAGTCCGCGACTGGGGCTGGACGAAATCAACTCGTAAATTCATGGATTATGGTAGTGTGAGGATCATCCAGATCGGCATAGGACATATCCCTGCTGGCACTACCTGTAGCGTCGAGGTGGATGGGATGATTGCGCTGGCGGAAACGCCTGAGGCGCTGGTGGATCCTACTCTAACTCTCGGCGAGCAGTCGGTGAGCGTGGATGGCAGCATCGGCACTGAAAACCATTTTATCCTTGATGAGGACGGGCTCTTTACGGTGTACGATTCAAACTGGAATGCCCTGTCCGAGCAGCAACTGGATGTCATGCTCCCCTCCGACCTGACTACGTTCAAGATGGAGTCGGTTTCCTCTTCAGATGACATCTGGCTTGAGGTCGGGGTGCAGGCTTCGAACGAAACCACTACGAACCCTGACCCGACACCGTCCTTCACGACTGACCCCATCATCAAGACTACTGCCACGGAAGATGGAAGCTACAACGATTCCATTGCAGGTGATGCCAGCGACCCGGCTGCGGGTCAAATGACCTTTTCAAAGCTGGATGGTCCTTCCTGGTTGACTGTGGCTTCAGATGGGGGTCTTTCGGGCACTCCGGCGCCAGGCGATGTGGGCCTGAATAGCTTTACAGTGCAGGTTGATTCTACCGGTGGTAGCGATACCGCGACTTTAAACATTACGGTTGAAAATAATGCGTTTAACGATGCACCGCTGTGGTACAGCGATCCAGTGACAGCAGCCCCTGCTGCGGCAGGTGCGGCGTATAGCACCAGCATTGCTGATGCCGCAAGGGATTTAGATGCCGGAGCGGCACTTACCTATACTAAGATTTCTGGCCCGGCATGGTTGAGCGTGGCGGCAGACGGCACGCTATCGGGTACGCCGGGCGGTTGGGACGTGAGCATGAACAGTTGGACCGTCAGTGTTTCCGACGGAATCGCCGCACCGGTAAATGCTACGCTGAATATTAGTGTAAATGAGAGACGCGAAGCGGAAGATGCGGTGCTTTATGATTCGACATCGAGCAGCTACTCTGCCGGCTACACTGGCTCGGGCTATGTGGTGATGGACACGGCCAGCAGCAGTTATATCGAGTGGACGGTGAATTTAGTGGAGGCCGCCGAGGCCGATCTCTCCTTGAGTCATTGGACGGATCCGAGGCCGATCTCTCCTTGAGTCATTGGACGGATAGTGCAAACACCATGACGCTTACGGTAAATGGTAGCGTGGTGGACAGTAACTACAACCTGGCCGGGACAGGCGGAGTATGGACTGTGTCGAGCCTGGCCAGTGTATCGCTCAATGCCGGTTTGAATACGATCCGGTTAAACCGTGATCGAGGGCCGGACAGTGTACGCGTGGATAATCTGATTATTGCGTTGAATCGATCCCAGGCGCCAGCGGGTCCACTGGTGCAGGAACCGCTGAATTACACCTACATGTATTATCAAAACGGAATTCCTGCAATTTCCAATGAGCCAGAGCTGGTTTTTCAGACCGGGTATTACAGCCTGCAGCTCGATTGTGATGATATGCAGTTGACGGGATATGATGCGCTGAGCGGTACAGACTATGTTTCAGCGCTGACTGATGATGTGACCGTTTTTACTCCTGCGACTGATTTTGTGCTGCGCGTGTATCAGGACGGTATCGAATATACCTGTACGAATGCAGTGGTGAAGGATGCGCAAAAGGAATACGTCCGGCTAATCGAAAGCGGGCAATACGTGCAACGGATTGATCACACCGGACTGGTTTTCAAGGATTCCGATGGAAATACTCTGGAGGTTGATAAAGACTGCCGTTTAGAAGTCACCGCGTGGCCCGACCGGGTGACCTTCATGCTGGATTTTTCTTCGGAGACGACCAATCCCATTACGCGCACCGTGCTTCAGGTGAATGGACATGTCGCTGACAGTGCGAGCAATCAGGCGCGCTTGACTTTAAAGCCTCAGGAAAATGCAAAACTGGGAGCTATCAACCCGGCCGATTATGTTTTAAGTGCCACGAACTATCAAGACGGTTCTACGCTAGCTGTCACATTCGATGAGGATGAACATGCGATTCATATTAGTGTGCCGGCTGAAAGTGTTGCCTTTCCGGCGGCAACTGACCGGGTGGATGAATATGTGATCGAAGTGAGCAACCCCTCCGCCAGCGCAAAGAATATTCCACTGATATTTGAACAACCAACCCCGCGTGCTATTACCGGAACCATTATGTTGCTGTGCGATGCGGCCGACGGACAACCGCTTGGCGTTCCGGTTCAGCTCTCTAAAAACTGGCATCTGCAAAATAGCAACCGCACCGTTCATGATGGAACTTGGTTGCGCGGCTCGGTTATGCTGCCTCTGGCGGCGGGTGAACATCGCTGGGTCAAGCTACGTGTGGTCTACGGGTTCTGGGGCGGAGCAGGGGCTATTTCGCATTCCCAGCTTAGCTTGATCGGTTACTCCAATCGCAGTTGGAAATGGGATGAAAGTGCAATTGGCTGCTGGGGGGAGTCGATGACATACAACCCCGATAAAAATACAGGCGAAGCATTTATATGTGACGTACGGCCTGCATTTACAACCTCGTATAAAACAAATCCCGATTACGGTTGGACTGAAAATGTAGGCGGCGGCGATTTCCTGGTTTATTACGACAGTGCTAATACCCGCCGTCGGGAGAAACGCCTCAAGACCTGCTATCACTGGACTGGACCCAATATGACCGAGGTACTTTATACCGGAGTTACCGACGACGACAAGATCCGGTTTACATACAGGAGCCGTGCGGGGGCGACGCTCGACTATCATCGCCGTTTTCATGAGTATGAATATACCTTTTTGCAGGATGTGGATTCCCCGAATCGTCTGGTTTTTTACCAGATGGCCGCCGACGACTATAAATCCGCTTTCTACAACAACTATACGGTCGGCGATGCGGACGGTGTGCTTTTGTCGAGCATGATCACCAGAGGCGGGGATACTTATCGGGGGGCACCTATTGCCTTTGATGATAAATGGTTAAGTATAGATGACTACTACTCTGGGCAGGGATATTCCACCAAAGCCTTGCGCGGTATGATACCGCTTTCCTCGACGCTGAACGGCAGTTCTCTTCCGCTCTACCTGCACCGCTACGGTATTGATTCCACGATGCTCTTTGACCTCAGCGGATCTTCTGTAAACGAATCCTATAATGCCGGAGACATCGTGAAGGGCGAAGTCGAATTTATTTTGCCGCCGCAGCATGTCGATGATTACTGGGGGAGTGATGCGGAACTGATTAACCGTCTGACGGCCTATGGAGAAAGCGGCGAAAGCGCATGGGAACCCGTACGCGATGAGTTTGTACACAATGTGCAACTGGATATAGTCATGCATCAAGGGCTACGCCTTAACAATTATCCGCTGGAAATCCAGCCGGAGCCGAGCAACGGGGTTCTTGCCGATTTTACCTTCAACGGTGGCGGAATCGGGCATGTGCCCATCCTGATCAAGGGTGCTGAAGTCGGGTTGAAACTGACTGCGCAGCGTTGGGCAGACGGTGTCTGGACGGATCTTGAGTCAGTCAACATTGCGGCCAACAACTATTATCAGGGTGTGCAGAATGGCGATGGAACTGTGAATTATGCATTCAACATTCCGCGGCCATCACTGGACCTGAACGAAGGCTGGCGCATACGTGTGGTGTCGTCGGATACGTCGGTGCCTGCAGGGCCGGCCGCTCCGGCGGGCCTCAGTGCGCAGTCAGGCATCACACAGGTCTCCCTGGATTGGGCCGATAACACCGAGCCCGGCCTGACTGGCTACACGGTCTACCGCAGCACTGCGACGGGCAGCGGATATCAGGCGATTGCTACCGTGACTGGTAGTGATTATATTGATACAGACATGCATGCTTCCACTCACTATTATGTGGTAAGTTCCAGAGATGAAAATTTTGCAGAATCGGCCTTCAGTAGCGAGGTCACGGCAACCGCCAATCAGCCCGTGGTATTTAGTAGTGATGTCATCTCTGCAACCGCCGTGACGCAGGGGGAAGCTTTCTCTGGTTCGCTTTCAGGCTTCGCCACAGATCCTGATTCCGATGCCATCACATACTCTAAACTTTCAGGTCCGGCATGGCTGACTGTGGCAGCGGATGGAACGCTTTCCGGAACACCTGAAGCGGCGAGCGATACCGCCGAAAACCGCTTCACGATACAGGCCACCTCCTTAGGGGGTAGTGCTACCGCGCAGCTGAAGATACAGGTGTATGCGGCTTCCGATAACCTCATTGGGACGGTGGATCTGGATAATATAGCCGCCAACTATATGACTCGCGACTCTGTAGGTTTTGTGAAATCGGAAAGCAGCGCGTGGTCTGCCGCAGATGGTGTGTTGTCCAATGCCAGTCTAGAGAACAATGCTGTCTCCGAAGGCGCATTGGGGATCATCATCAATCTGGACGCCTTTGCCGACACTAATTACAATCAGATTCAGCTGAGTTTCGATTATACAACCGCGAGCGCCTCCGAGACCCTTTATGCCCATCTCTGGGGCTATGTAGATGTGAACTCCAGCTCCTCGACTTTGACAATGAACCTCTTCGCTACGAATGGCAACGCTTGGGAATCATCGAATGGGGCATTGACAGCTTACAATCTTGGCGGGGCCGACGGGGCTTTCAGCGGCACGCCTGGAGTTGCATCGGACGCAGCTGCCATCCTAACGGGAGCAACGGGTGCGCAGAGCTATAGCGCAACGTTTGACCTGTCCAGTTTCACTACCGCTCCCGATCGCATTGGAGATTATGATTACCTCTTGCTTGGGTTTACTCGAAATACCAGTGGCACAAATCCCGCAGTAACAATCAGTAATTTGAAACTGACCGGCATTTACGAGTTGTCGCCTGCCTATACGAGTTGGTCGGACGGATTCCCGGGGCTGGCGGATCGTACTGAGGCTCTGGACTTTGATGGTGGTGGCCTGGCGACTGGTCTTGAATATATCCTCGGCGGTGATCCTGCGGATGGTTCTGATGATCAATTAGTCAAGCCGGCTTACACGCGTACCGACAACAGATTTGAGTTTCAATACCGTCGCAAACAAACGTCTCACAGCGATTCAAAAACAACCATCATCGCTGAGTATAGTTCAGACTTGTCCAACTGGAACCCCGTGGTACACGACACCAATGGCGTGACAGTCACAGTTTCCGAAAACTTCTACGGCAGCGGCATCGACCGAGTCGTGGTGAGTCTGCCAGACAGCGTGGCATTAGAGCGCAAGCTCTTTGTTCGCCTGTCTCTGCAAGCAGAGTAGTCTTCTGAGCAGTTATTTCACATTTTAAAAAGGCGCGTCAGACTTTTCGAACGTCTGCTAACTTGCCCGTGGAAGCGATCGAGCAGTATACCTTCGCATCCAATCTGGACGCACAACTGAGGCTGTGAACGACACTAATGCCTTTACTGTGAGTGCAGGCCTGGGTGCTTCTGAGTATAGTGCAAGTTCTCTGCATCCTTGCTCGCGAGAGCGAGTGAAACAAATACTGCTAGCACGATGAATATAGGCAATGTCATTACTTCTAACAATTACTTTTCATTTACTGTTCAAGACGTATTTGCTCGGATATATTGATGGATTTTTTGTCGCAGGCAATATTACTAGTTCTGCGTCGACTAATATAACTTTTTTTAATGGCGCATTCTCGTAATTTTAATGCGCAATCTCATGTATCTTAGCTGCTTAAATCCTGTTAATATGCTCATTCTTACTTTATTTTAACCTCAATTAACAATACCTATGAATATAATTAAAATATTGCGAACTGGAGTTTTCGCTACCGCCGCTGTCGGCTTGATGACGTCCGCAAGTTTGTCAGCAGCCACGATTGCGCAGTATACTTTTGCCTCGAATCTGAGTGCTACAACTGAAGATGCAAACCTGACGGCGAGTGCTGTGACTATTGGCAGTGGTCTAGCTGGCGATGCCAACCGTTCAAGTGGTACTTTCTCCTTGTTTGCCAGAACGACTGCGACTGATCACGGAGGCTCGATCAGTTTAGGCTCAGCGATCCCGGGCAATGATTACTTTTCATTCACCGTTGGTGCCGATTCTGGATTTGAGATGGATCTAACGTCGTTTGAGTTTGACCTTGGGTACACGAGAAACGGTGGCTTTGATAACAAAAACCTTAGAGCTTATGTGCTCACCAGCATCGATGGATTTACTACAGGTGGTTTGATCGGTTTTGAGACAGTCGCTATCGGTGCAAATACAAGTTCAGCAGTCTACCCGAATGGCACCGCGACTATTTCGCTTGCCGGTGCGCAATTCCAAGACATCACATCGAATACCGAGTTCAGACTTTATCTTTCTGACGATACTAATAATGCTGACGTTATGCACCGTATTGACAATTTAACCTTGAACGGTGAGGTTGTCGCAGTTATTCCAGAACTCGGCAACTTCGCTTTGATCGGTGGTCTGTTGGCACTCGGGTGGGTGATGATACGCCGCCGGGCATAAGTTGTACCTTATTTTCAGGGGATATCTGTTGAAGAACAGATTTATATTAGGGGAAGACGTCCGGTGCAATCCGGGCGTCTTTTTTTATACCTGGATTATGGTGTAGGACGCGCCTCTCGGAGAGGGCGTGTTTTGCGTCGTGTTCGGTGGTGTGTGTCCTAACACGGCCTTTGCTGCGCAAAGAACCGCGTCCTACACTGAGTTGTGTTCCATGCGAATTGTGTTGCGTGCCGAATTATTGTGTAGGACGCGCCTCTCGGAGAGGGCGTGTTTGCATCGTGTTCGGTGGTGTGTGTCCTAACACGGCCTTTGCTGCGCAAAGAACCGCGTCCTACACCGAGTGGTGTGTCATGCGAATTATGTTGCGTGCCGAATTATGGTGTAGGACGCGCCTCTCGGAGAGGGCGCGTTGTGACTAATAACAAATCGCACCAATCGTACCCTGGTATTTCCAGTCGTTTGCCCGTTGAACTAACCCTGCGCGCAGTGGGTTATTGCTTACATAATCCCATTTTTCAGAATAACTGTTGGCACTGCGTAAAATGTGGTCGAAGAAGCCTGGTTGCCAATGGGGTTGAGCAACCCCTATGTCTCTGAGCGGCTTTGAGAGCGACTGTTTTAAGAACCCGATTGTTTTTCCTAGAGTATAACGGTTTGGGTCGATCCGCAGAAAAAAGTGAAGGTGATCCGGCATGATTACGTATTCACCGCATACAATCCCATCGTGGTACTTTCGTGTCATAAGCTTTACGAAATGGTCATGAAATCGGTCGTTATCGAGTAGCGGCTTTCGGTCGAAAGTGCAACATGTGATAAAGTAGAGCGGTGGATCAAATTTTTTGAACACATTTGAAAGCCGGGGAGGCCGGTTGGGGTGTTGATGTTCCATTCGTATATATTGGTTAGACGAATGGTGTATGGAAGGTTTTAATTTGCAGCGTTTTTTGGAGATGCGCTAACACGGCCTTTGCTGCGCAAAGAACCGCGTCCTACACTGAGTTGTGTGTCATGCGAATTATGCTGTGTGCCGAATTATGGTGTAGGACGCGCCTCTCGGAGAGGGCGTGTTTTGGTACCATGATCACCAAAGCAATTTCGAATGGCCATCAGACCCGAAGCAAAAGATCCTGAAGTTTGGCCAACACGGCAGTTGTCACTGCTACCTTTGCTCCATTTTGTAGTCCATAGCTTCTTTGCGATAGCGCCCGGGGGAGATACCGGTCTCTTTTTTGAAAACGTTGCCTAGGTAGGTATAGGAGGTGTAGCCACAGGCTTCTGCGATGTCTTGCATGGTGAGGTTGGTCTCTGCGAGTAGTTTGCGTGCGCGCTGAATGCGGATGTGGCAGATCTCTTTTGCGGGAGAGCGCCCGAGAAGACTCTTGAATTTACGTTCGAGTGCTCGGCGAGCCATTGGGACTTTTCGTAGTATATCGTCGACGGTTATATTCTCACAGGCGTGTGCCTGTAGATATTGGATCGCTTGTAGTGTTTGAGGATCATCAATTGCCAGGACTTCAGTGGACAGGCGCTCAACGACTGTTTCAGGGGTGATGAAGGTGGCTTCTTTGGGGACTGTCTCGCCTTGAATTAGCTGGTTCAGGAGACTGGCTGCTTTATAGCCGATTTGTTGCGCCGGGGTCAGGATGCCGGATAATGCGGGGTGGCTTGCGTCGCTGAGCAGCTCATCGTAATCGCCACCCAGTATGGCCACGTCGTGGGGGACTTGTAGGCCGGCCTTGCGGCAGGCCAGGATGAGGTCTCGCCCGACTTCGAAGCCCCAAGTGTAGATGCCGATCGGTTTTGGGAGGCGTTGCAGCCAAGCGATGAGTTTTTGTTGCGAAGGATGCCATAAGTACGCGTTGCTGCGTGTTTTCTTATTCGGATAGACGTGGCATGTCATACCGTTGCTTGAAACCGCGTGTTCAAAGGCATGTTCGTGTTGTTTGACGTAGTCGAGGTGGCGTGGTCCGACGTAGGCGAAGTGTTTCAATGCACGGCTCTTGAAATGTTCGACTGCCAATGCCGCTCTAGCTTCCTTATCGATGCAGACGCGCGGGAATAGGCTCTTTCCGAATTCGATACCGGAAATGTTAACTACAGGGAGTTTGCTGGACTTGAGTTCGCTCTGTAGCTGCTCCGTAGAGACACGAGCGATGACTCCGTCGAACTGCTCGTCAGCTGGTAGGGAGAACCTTTCATCCTGCCCTTTGGGTGAGATCCAGACATCCCATGGGCCATGCTGAATGGAATAATCCAGAATGCCGCGGATCGTTCGGCGCCCCCAGCTGGTCGCGGTATCAACTAAAATTGCAATGCGAGGGGTTGGTAGGCTCATAGGGTAGAAAAGAAAACACTAACTAGATTCTTCACAGTTTTTCTGGTGCGTCAAGCGATGGACGCGAATTCATAGAAAGTTTACGCAAAAACGTATATTATGGATGGCTCCATTTTTGTTACTCTAAGCAGTCAAATACACCTAGACTTGATGCATCCTTCTTTCTGGGTCGAGTTTCCCGACGATTTGGGGTATTCGTCTCTTTTCAATTACATTAATTACTATATACTGTTATATGCTGAACTTGAACCCTAAAGGACTTTTAATCCTATCTTTGCTCGCTTCATCGGTCATTTCGATGGTGCAGGCCGCAGATATTAATTTGGCTGCAAGCGCCACCATTTCAGCGAGTAGCTATCGAGGTAACTATGTTGCAAACTATGTGAACGATGGTGTCGTCAGCGATGGCTCCCGCTGGCTGGCGGGCCAGGACGACCCCAAGCCGTGGGTGGAACTGTCGTTTTCAACGCCGACCAAGGTGGGCATGGTCGACGTGTTTTCTGGATGGAAGAAGGGGGACAGTCTCAAGAACTTCGATGTATTGATCGAGGTAAACGGAGCTTGGAAGCGTCATGCAGATTGGAATATTCGTAAGAATACGAAGACTTCGAAGCGTATCTATATTGAGCAAAACAATGTGACGAAAGTCCGGTTGGAATTGTTGCGCGCTGGCGCTGCACGTATTCGCGAGATCGCTGTTTACAATAATAAGGAAGCGCTGGGGCTAAAAGATGTGGGCGAGGCTGCTGTTCAACAAGAGGATTATGGAATCCGCTTCAACCAGCACCAGATCGGCGTGAATCAGGTCGGCTATTTAACGGATCGTCCAAAACGTTTCACGGCGCCGTTGTCTGCTGAGGGAGCGGAGTTCAAACTTCGTGCACAGGGCGAGACAGAGGTGCTGTATCAGGGAGTCATTAGCGGTGGAGTCGGTGATTTTACCGCGTTTAACCCGGAGAACTCAGATACGCACTATGTGATTGATCTCAGTGGCGGTGAACTGGCGTCGAATAACAGTGATCCGTTTTTAATTCGAGCGAACCTCGATCAAGAACAGTATTGGCAGGCAGCCACGGATTTCTTGAATGATGTGCGATCGGTGGTCGGCACGCACCCAAGCGCGTATGGGGGCTGTGGCTTTCGTGATGGCACCTATTACGATGCGATCGTTCCCTCACTCGTGCTCTTTTACCTCTCCGATCCAGAATTTATTAACTCGATGCCACGTCAGATCGATTGGCAGGCAGAGAAGGCGCGTGTGACTGCGCCCGACTTTGTTTACAT
>Ga0209304_1000979_pt1 | contig 18424 bp, 16 predicted proteins | sample COGITO_mtgs_1004_4_FD_184789 | JGI IMG/M metagenome (GOLD analysis project Ga0209304, IMG submission 184789) | Pelagic marine microbial communities from North Sea - COGITO_mtgs_100423 (SPAdes) (version 2) | ecosystem: Environmental > Aquatic > Marine > Epipelagic ...
AACAGCTAAAAATAAAAACGAAGAAGAGGTAGATTTAGGATCTTTATTTACTGTTATCGGTAATGGATTTAAAAATTTTTTTAATTTTATTGGAAGTATATTTAAGGGGATATTTCATTTTTTAATAATAACCTTACTATTTTTTAAGGAACATTTATTAAAAATCATTGTTGCTGGGTTATTGGGTTTTATTTTTGGAGCCTACTTAGATTATAATAAAGAGGTTATTTATGAGTCTAAAATGCTGGTAAAGCCAAATTTTAATAGCACAAAGCAATTGTATAGTAATATTTTATTTTACAATGATCTAGTAAATCAGAAAGAGTATAACCTATTAATGGAGACTTTTCAAATTAATCAAGAGGAGGCCGAATCATTAAGAAAGTTTTCTATTGAACCCATAATGAATGAGAACAATATTATAATTTCATATGATGAATTAGCGGTATCAGTTGATACTTTTGCTATAAAAGATTATGATTTTGAATCCTTCAAGGAAGCATTTACAAATTATGATTATTTCATTCATGAAATTAAATTAACATCAACTCAAAATAAAATTTTTAAAAAATTTGATGAAATAATTTTATCTTCTATATCAGAAAATGATTACTTCAGGAATATTAATAATTTAGAAAAATCTAATCTAGATAGAAGTTATAATCTTTATGATAAAAATATTAGTCAAATAGATACTTTAAGGAAAGTATATGAAAAGGTTTTATTAGAAAATGCAAAAAAAACAACATCTGGAACTAATATTAATTTAAGTGGAGAAATTAATAAAAATGTAGATATAGAGCTTTTTAAAATAAATAGAAACTTGGATTCTTATTTAACCAAAATAAGTGAAGAAAAGTCAGAAAAAGATAAAATAATCAATGTTATTTCAAGTTTTCAAAAAGTGGGAAATATATCAGGAGGAATTTTAAGTTCAAGTAAATTTATATATTTATTTGTTGGTTTTTTTGCAATAGTAACCATCTTACTTCTTATGAAACTAAATACCTTTTTAGACAAGTATACTAAATAATAGTGTTGGTAATTTTTTGTCACCACATAAAATTTTAAATTTCTGAATGTTAGAGTTAAAAAATAAATCAATATTAATAACTGGAGGAACAGGTTCACTGGGGAGAGCCTTAACGAAACATATTTTAGACAACTATCCAAAAGTAAAAAAAGTAGTTATTTTTTCCAGAGATGAGCAGAAGCAATTCCAAATGTCGCAAGACTTTCCTTCTAGTCAATATCCTCAAATCCGTTTCTTTATAGGGGATGTTAGAGATAAAGATAGATTAGTTAGAGCTTTTCAACACATAGATTATGTAATCCATGCCGCAGCCATGAAACATGTTCATATCGCAGAATACAATCCTGGTGAATGTATAAAAACAAATATTGGCGGTGCTGAAAATATTGTTGAAGCTTCTCTTCAGAGCAATGTAAAAAGAGTTGTTGCTCTTTCAACAGACAAGGCATGTGCCCCAATTAATTTATACGGAGCAACAAAATTAACTTCAGATAAACTTTTTATTGCAGCAAACAATATAAAAGGGGAAAAACAAATAAGGTTTTCTGTAGTACGATACGGAAATGTTATGGGGTCTAACGGTTCAGTAATTCCTTTTTTTATTAACAAAAAGAAACAAAATAATAGTTTGCCAATAACAGATCCTAATATGACACGATTTAATATTTCTCTTCAAGGAGGAGTAAGTATGGTAATGCATGCCTTGGAACACGCCTGGGGAGGTGAATTGTTTGTGCCTAAAATACCATCATATAAAATCATGGATGTAGCTGAAGCCATTGGTCCAAAATGCAGTAAACCAATTGTTGGGATTAGACCAGGAGAGAAGGTTCATGAAGAAATGATAACAACTTCAGACTCTTTTTACACCTATGACTTAGGAAAGTATTATACAATTTTACCTGCTACACATATGTGGGATTTAGATGAGTATTTAAGCACATTTAAAGCAAAAAAAGTCCCTTTAGGCTTTAGTTATAATTCAGGAGAAAATCAAGAATGGGAGACTGTTGAAAGTTTAAGAGCTTTAATAAAAAAACATGTTGACGATAGCTTTGAAGTATAATGAATACTAAAATAATACCATACGGAAGACAATCTATTGAGCAAGATGATATTGAGGCTGTTGTTAATACACTTCAGTCAGATTTTCTAACTCAAGGTCCAAAAGTATTGGAATTTGAAAAAAAGTTTGCAGATTATATTGGCTCTAAGTATGCTGTAGCAGTGAATAATGCAACCTCGGGTCTTCATCTCTCTGTTTTGTCTTTAGGGTTAAGCAAGGGAGATAGAGTTATTACTACACCAATTACTTTTGCTGCTTCAGCGAATTGTATCAGATATGCTGGTGCAGAGGTTTGGTTTGCAGATATAAATCCTGACACCTATTTATTATCCATAGAGAGTGTCAGATCTTTATTAGAAAGTAAACCAAGAGGGTTTTTTAAAGGAATAATACCAGTTGATTTTGCAGGACTACCGATTAACTTAGAGGATTTTCGATCTCTAGCAAACGAGTATAATCTCTGGTTAATTGAAGACGCTTGTCATGCTCCAGGAGGCTATTTCACTGATACTAAAGGAGTAAGTCAGCGTTGTGGTAATGGTAATTATGCAGATTTAGGCGTTTTTTCTTTCCATCCTGTAAAACACATTGCCTGTGGTGAAGGAGGCATGGTAACAACCAACTCTGAAGTATTATACAGCAAGCTTTTATTGCTAAGAACCCACGGAATTACTAAAGAAAATATGCAGGAAAATCAAGGAGCTTGGTTTTACGAAATGCAAGCGCTAGGGTTTAATTATAGATTAACAGATATTCAATCTGCTTTAGGAATTACCCAATTAGCTAAAAATGACAGAGGAGTTGAGAAAAGAAATGAAATTGCTAAGAAATACAAGCAAGCTTTTCAAGGGAGAGTTAAATTTCAAGAGTTACCCCAAAAATTTTATAATGCTCACCATTTATTCGTAATTGAGGTTGAGAACAGAAAAGGCTTGTATGAATTTTTAAAAGAACATCATATATTTACTCAAATTCATTATATCCCAGTTCATACTTTACCCTATTACAAAGAAATTGGGTATAAGACAGCGGATTTATCAAATGCAGAAAACTATTATTCAAAATGTATTAGTTTACCAATGTACCCAATATTAAAGCAAAAAGAACAAGAATTTGTAATTGATAAAGTATTGGAATATCTTAATGTCTAGACTAGCAATCATACCTGCAAGAGGAGGAAGCAAACGGATTCCTAGAAAGAATATTAAATTATTTTTAGGAGAGCCTATTATTTCATACTCAATTAAAGCAGCCCTGAAGAGTAACCTTTTTGATGAGGTAATGGTTTCTACTGATGATGACGAAATTAAAGAAATTGCTCTTAAATATGGTGCAAAAGTACCTTTTTTAAGAAGTGATAAAAACTCAAATGATTTTGCTACAACAGTTGATGTAGTCGAGGAAGTTTTAGAAACATATAGATTACAAAAAAAGGAATTTGAGTATTGCTGTTGTATTTATCCAACAGCGCCATTTATTTCTGAAAATCTATTAACTCAAGCGTTTATAAAGTTATTAGATCATAAATTTGATTGTGTTTTCCCTGTTTCAAAATATAGTTTTCCAATACAAAGAGGGATGATAATTAATAAGGAAGATAAAATTGAAATGATAGACACTTCAAAAATGAATATAAGATCTCAAGATTTAGATCCTTCATATCATGATGCTGGACAATTTTATGTTTTTAACGTGAATTTATTTCTTCAAAACCATAAACTATGGACTAATAATACAGGTTGTTTGGTGATAAATGAGTTGGAGGCACAAGATATTGATACTGAAATAGATTGGAAATTAGCTGAATTGAAATATAAATTGTTGATGGATGCAAAAAGAAATTCTTTTTAGAGCTGATGGAAATTCAGAAATAGGTTTAGGGCATTTATATCGCTTATTTAGTTTGATTGAAATGCTCAAAGAGCACTTTAAATTTACTTTTTTGTCTTCAGAAACCTCTACTGTAAATATTATTCCAAATAATTATCAACTGAAAATAATTCCAAGTCAAATTAGCATTAAAGAAGAACCTGAATGGATTTCTAATGAGTTTGATAAAAATAACACCCTATTAATTGCTGATGGATACCAATTCGATTCAAGCTATCAAAGAAAAATAAAGGAAAAGAGTTTTAAATTTGTATACATAGATGATTTAGCTTCTGAACATATGTTTGCAGATCTTATTATAAATCATTCGCCAAATATTACCCCTCAGATTTATTCTGCAGAGCCTTATACTAAATTTGCTTTGGGAACAAAATATGCTTTATTACGCCCTGCTTTTTTAGACCTTATAGCAAAAGAAAAAACAGCACAAAAAATTGATAAGGCATTCGTATGTTTTGGTGGTGCAGACCCTTATAATCTAACCTTAAAAGCTACCAAAGCATTATTAAAAACACCACAAGTAAAGAAGATAGATATTGTATTAGGAGGGGCATATTCGCATAAAGAAATCTATACTTTAACACAAAAAAATATTAAAATCTATCAAAACATTTCAGAAGAAGAACTGATGAAAACTATGGTTACTTCTAATTTTGCTATTGCTCCAGCAAGTACTATTTTATATGAACTTTGCTGTGTTAAAATCCCAGTTTTAAGTGGTTATTATGTAAATAATCAGAAAAAAATTTACAATGGTTTTGCAAATAAAAAGGCAATTTTTGAAATGGGGAATATGAAAGATTTTAGCATTAATTCTTTTGAAGAACAAATACAATTATTTTTTAAAATTGATTTTCAGGAACTTATCAACCATCAAAAGAAAATTTTTGATCAAAATATTAAAAATCGATTCTGTAAATTAATCTCAAGTTTATGATAACATTAGGGGTATTATGTAGCGGTGGTTTAGGATTCGATACGTTGGTAAAGATTCATAAAGAATATCAAATAAATTTCATTTTAACAGATAAAAAATCAATAGAGATTATCCAATTCTCAAAAGAGCAGAAAATCCCTCTTTTTATTGGAAATCCAAGAAATGGAAAAGGTTATCAATTCATAAAAAATATTTTTGTGGATGTAATAACATCTATTAATTATTTATTTTTAATTGAAAAAGATATTATTTCTCACCCTAAAAAATTAATATTTAATATTCATGGCTCTTTGTTGCCAAAGTATAGAGGAAGAACACCACATGTATGGGCTATTATAAATGGAGAAAAAATGGCAGGAATAACTGCTCATACAATTGATGAAGGTTGTGATACAGGTAAGATTATTAGTCAAATAAAAGTGCCTATAGAATATGATGATACAGGTGCTAATATGTTAAAAAAATACGAATCATTATATTTCCCATTGATCCAAGAAATATTAGAAAAAATAGAAGGTGATAGTTTGGAATTGATAGATCAAAATGATAAAGAAGCTACTTTTTTTGAGAAAAGAGTCCCGTCAGATGGAATTATAGATTGGAATCTACCCAAAGAACAAATAAGAGATTGGATAAGAGCTCAAGCCTTTCCTTATCCTGGAGCCTTCACTTTTTTGGAGGGTAAGAAAATCACTATAGATAAAGTTTCTTTAGTTGATATTCCTGTACATAAGAATTATAAAAACGGAGAAATTATTTCTATAAATCCAAACATAATTGTAAAAACCCAAAATGGAACTTTAAAACTATCGAGTTTTAGAGAAGAAAAGGTTACTTTTAATATTGGAAAAAGATTTAAAAATGAAAATAGGAAATAGTTCTATAGGCGGAGATAGTCCATGTTTTATAATTGCTGAACTATCTGCAAATCATAATGGAAATTTGCAAGTTGCTATAGATACTATCAGAGCAGCAAAAAAAGCAGGTGCTGATGCTATTAAATTACAAACCTATACTCCAGACACATTAACTATAGACTGTAATAATGAACACTTTAAAATAAAAGGTGGTACTCTATGGGATGGTAAAACATTGTATGAGTTATATGGAGAAGCCTATACCCCTTGGAGTTGGCATAAACAACTTTTTGAGGTAGCTAGAGAAGAAGGATTAATTTGTTTTTCATCACCTTTTGACACCACAGCTGTAGATTTTTTAGAAAAATTAAATGTTCCAGCCTACAAAATAGCCTCTTTTGAAATACAAGATATTCCTTTAATTACCCATACAGCCTCAAAAGGAAAACCAATTATAATTTCTACTGGAATAGCTGAAGAAACTGATGTTCAATTGGCTGTTGATACCTGTAGAAAAGCTGGCAATAATGATATTATATTGCTAAAATGTACCTCCTCTTACCCTGCACCCCTGGAATTGGCAAACTTAAATACAATTCCAGATTTAAAACAACGTTTTAAGGTTGAGGTTGGTTTTAGTGATCACACCTATGGTTTTCTAGCACCAATAGTTGCGGTTACTTTAGGCGCAAAAGTGATTGAAAAACATTTTATTTTAGATAAATCTATTGGAGGACCTGATGCAGATTTTTCGTTGGATGTTTCCGAATTCACAGAAATGGTTTCTAAGGTTAGAGATGCCGAAAAATTATTAGGTACAGTATCTTATGAGATTTCTGATAAAGTAAAAAACAACAAAAAATTTGCTAGATCTTTATTTGTTTGTGAAAATGTAAAAAAAGGAGATATAATCACAAAAGAAAATATCCGATCTATAAGGCCAGGTTATGGATTACATCCAAAATATTATGATGAAATATTAGGAAAAATATTCTCTGAAGATGTTCAAAGAGGACAGCCGCTATCTTTAAAGATGATTCAATGAAAATACTTTTTATAGAAAATAGACACAAAACTTTTTTTTATGAACCTATAGCAAGAAGACTCCAAGAAGAAGGAATCGAAATCTCCTGGTTGATTCAAAATAAAGAATTTACACCTAATTTAGAGTCAAAAAAATATTGTATACCCTATCCAAATACTAAAATTGATATTGAACTGGATACTGAAATAGAAAGTCTAATAAAAATTGATAGACAATTAAATTATTTTAAACAAAAAGATAGTTCCTACTTTTATTATTATTACGAAAAAATAAAACAGATTTTAGAAGAAATTAAGCCAGATTTTGTTTTTGGTGAATCTACAGCATTTCATGAACTCTTAACAATTTTAAATTGTAAAAGAAAAGATATTTTATATTTAAATCCTTCTTCTTGTAGGTATCCAAAAGGTAGATTTTCATTTTATAAGTATGATACATTAACACCTTTAAATGGGAGTGGAGAAGTTTTAGAAAATACTGCAGCTGAAAAAATGATTAGTCAGATAGTAAACAGAAACTCAGTTCCAGACTATATGAAATTGAAGCCCCCATCGAAAATTTCAAAAATAAATGATAAGGCTCTTAAACTTAAATCCTATGTTTTTGGAGAAAAATATAACACTCCTAATCCAATAATAAAGTTAAGGCTAGAAAAACAAAAGAAACAAAATATTATAAAATGGGATGAAGTTGCTAAGCAAAGCATAAAAAAAGGATATGACTTTTTACTATTATATCCATTACAAATGCAGCCTGAAGCAAATATTGATGTTTGGGGTAAAGCGTATAGAGATCAAACAAAGCTAATTGAGGATGTAGTAGCTTCATTACCCAAAGACTGTAAATTAGTAGTTAAACCAAATCCTAAATCTAATTATGAGATATCAGAAAACCTAATCTGTTTAGCTAAAAAGCATCAACAGATAGAGATCTTACACCATAATGTAAAAATGGATAATATTTTACCAATAATAGATTTAGTAATAACTGTTACCGGTACAATAGCAATTGAATCTATATTCTCAAAAAAACCAATTGTTACAATGGTTAAGACAATTAATAATAAAATAAAGAGTTGTATATATATTAATTCCTTAAATGTTGAATTGAAAACAATTATCAAAAAAGTTCAGAAAGGAGATTTTCCTCGTGTTACAAAACAAGAGATGATTATTTTTATTAATGAATTAAATCAACTCAGTTACAAAGGTAAAATTTCAGATCCCTATACAGATGCCTCTTGTATTCACCAAGAAAATATTAATGATATTGCTAAAGCTTTCATTTCGGTAATAAATAACTATGATAGGAAAAACTAATTTTTCTTTTTTATATAAAAACAGTTTAACCAACGTTACTCTAGCTGGATTAGTATTATGGACTCTTTTTTTCTTTCTAGTCCCGCTTACTGTAAAAAAACATGTAGGTTGGATACCAGTATTCTATTTATTGATTAATTATTTGGTTTTTATTATAGGGTTAAATATCATTCCATCTGTAAAAAAAGAAAATAGAGATTCATATAAAGTCAATAAAAATGCACTTCGGAAAGTTCTATATATTATTATTTTTATTGCAGTTATTGGATTGTTTTTTAAGATTTTAGATAAATTTTACATAAGAGGGGGCTCATTTTCTAACTCTATATCATTAAATAGAATTATTTTAGAAAAATCAGGATCATCCATTATAAGTATTGTCGCTGCAGTATTAAATCCTTTTAGCTTTTTACCGTTGTTTATCTATTTTTATTTAGGAATAAAAAATAGATTATTATTAATTTTTTGTTATTTCTTATTTTTTTCTACTGCTTTTGAATTCATTATGCTTGGATCTAGAGCTGGCCTTTTTGTAATCATATTGTTACTACTTATTTATTTAAGGTATTTTAATAAATTAAAAATCTCATTAACAAGAGTTTTTGTTGTGTCATTGATTATGATTTTTGTTATGATTTTTTCAGTTCAATTATTTATAGAAAGAACAAAAGATTTTGCAAAGACAGACAAAGTAGCTGTTGAGCATATTTTAACCAGATCTGGGTATAATTTCACCATTGAACCAACCAAAGAGGTAAAGCATAAAATTATCAGCACAAAAAATAAAACATTACAAGCTTACAGGCTTGGAATGATAAATTTTGGACAATATTATTTACATGGTGTATTTGAATTTGGGTATTTATACAATAATTATAAAAAAAATTATTGGTATGGAGGGTATACATTCAACATATTTGCCAAGTTTATTAATATTGTGTTTCGAACAAATATTAACTTAAAAGAAATACAACAATCACCGCCAAGAACTGGCGTTTATACAACTTTTTTCGGACCAATTTTTATTGATTTTGGATGGTTTTCATTGGTGTTTGTTTTCTTTTTTGGGGTTTTTCAAAAACTTATATACAACAAAATACTCCAAGGAAGATTTCAATTTATTCCCTTGTTATTTTATTTATTAATTATTAACTTCTTTATGCCTGTATTTAATTTTATTAACGGAGCACAAGGGTTATATAATCTAATTTCTTTCGGGTTTTTTGCACTTATTTATATACTTTTAACAGGGAAGTTAAAAATATCTGAAAAAGATGGATTAATATCATATGTAAAGATCCTAAGGTAATATGTCAAATTTTAAAAAAAAGGTAAGTTTTTATTTAATGAGAACAATAAAATCTAAAAGGATTAGAGATTTTTTGGCTCAACGAAAATCAAGGCAGATTAAAAAAAGTGAGATTCCGAAGGGAATTGGTAGAGTTTTTGATATAGATGTAAACCACTTAAATGAAAAGGGTTATCTAAATCTTGGTTCATTTCTTTCATCGAAAGAGATTCAAAATATTATGGATAAAATTAAAACTTTTAAGTGTTATGATCCATTTAGAAAAGAGCTTGGAATGTTTACGAGTGATAAAATTCCAGCTGAAGTTCATGTAGCTAATTATAGAAGAGAAGATTTATCCTCAGTAAGTGAACTTCTCGAAATTGCAAATAACTCAGATATTTTAAACGTTGTACAGGATTTCTTGGGAGCAACACCCACAATTACTAATATTAATATGTGGTGGTCTATACCAGGAAAAGAAAGAGCAGAACAAGCACAGTTATTTCATAGAGATGTAGATGATTTAAAGTTCTGTAAATTATTCATCTATTTTACAGATGTAGATATGTTTAATGGACCTCATGTATATGTAGAAGGCTCGTCTTCATCAAAAAAATTAAGAGAGATAAGACGCTATAATAATGAAGAAATTAACAAAGCTTTTGGTGAATACTCTATTAAGTATTTTACAGCTCCAAAAGGCTCCGCCTTTATTGTAGACACCTATGGATTCCATAAGGGGTTATTGCCAAAAAATAAAAAAAGACTTTTATTTCAAGTGCAATATTCTTTGAGTCCAATAGGTATTGAATCTTATACACCAATAAAAATTGAAAATAATAATTACAATAAGTACATTAATAGATTAATCATAAAGTAAATGGTTATAATAAAACTCTTAACAGCACTTTTATCTCTTTTACCCAGTAAATTAGCAAACCTCTTTTTAAAATTATTAGGACACAAGATCAGTTGGAATTCGAAAATAGGTTTATCCATTCTATATGTTAAGAGTTTAACATTAGATGAAAACTCTGTGATTGGACATTTTAATTTTTTTAAAGTAGATAGTGTTAAGCTTTCCAGCCAGGCTGTAATTAAGAATTTTAATTTTTTTAAAGGACCCATAGCTGTTTTTTTAGGTAGAAAAAGCAGAATTGGGAAATTTAATAAATTTACAAGAGCATATAGCCCTATAACCTATGGTAAATCTTCTTTGTGTATTGAGCATGGGACAAGAATTACATATGATAATTTTTTTGATTTAACCTGCAGTATTCGTTTTGGCAAAAACACACAAGTAGCAGGAAAAGGATCACAGTTTTGGACACATGGTTATATGCATGCCAATTCAGGAACAGAAAGAATACGCGTGGATGGAGAGATAATTATAGGTGATAATGTTTATGTTGGCACTAAATGTGTTTTTAACCCAGGAGTTAAAGTTTCTAATGCTATTAATATTGGAGGGAATTCTGTGATTTCGAAAGATTTAAATGAATCAGGAATGTATGTAAACCAATCTCTCCGTTATTTAAAAAAAGATGCTCAAGAAGTAAGAGAAAGATTAACTCGGGTCTCTGAAAAAAATTTAACAGAGGAAATTTACACAAAAAATAGATGAAAAATTTATATTTTTTTTTAGGTATTCTAGTTCTTTTACTTTCTTGTAATGAAAAACCAGCGAGTGAAAAAACTAATAGTGATAAAAAAACAGCATTTAAAGAAACACAAAAAATCCTTTCTGAGGATGCATATATTTTAAATGAAAATTTTCCCAAAGGAGATGTTCGTCGTTATGGCATATTTCCTGATTCTGCCTATACAAATACTCATCCAATATCAAAGAAATCGAAGATTACAACCGTTTTGGATATGGCTGAAACTAATAAAATTGAATTGTTTTTCCCAAAAGGATACTATAAGACTGCATTACTTTTAGATTCACGAAAAAACATTAAACTTCGATTTGATAAAGCAGAATTTGATTTAGTTCATATTACTCAAATATCAAAAAATCATATAAAGCCTGAAAATATTGAACTAAAGGGAGCGTTAATAATATATGATCGATTGGGAATAACTGAAGCTACAAATATTAAAATTGACACTGTTTATTTAAAATCTGATATTGAAAAAAGTATTCGAAGGATGAGATCAAGGGGCTGTCATATATATCATGGATGTAAAAATATTAAAATTAAGTATTTATCAATTGATGACTTTGGTTCTGGAGATAATCGATATAAAAACAATCACGCAAGTCTCGCTGTAGATGGTTGGAAAAACAATCCTGAAAATTTACACATTCAAAAATTATACATAAAATCCTCAGACAGACATGGTATCTATTTAACTGGATCTAATCATAAAATTGATGAGATTGTTATAGATCAATTTGGAGTAGGATCTTCAGAAGGAATGACCCCTATGCAAGATGCTTCGTTAGTAGAACATCAATTATTTTCTGCCATTTGGATTAACAGGTGCTATAATTCAACGATAGGAGACATCACTATAAACTCAAAGAATTCTGATGGTTATTTTACAACAAATTTTGATGAAGGAGATTCTTTGAATCCGGTAAAAATCAGTCAATTAACAGTAAAGAATTTTGACAGGACATTGCCGATAAGGTTTGCAAAAAACACTGGTGTTATGGTAGAAAAAATCATAAAAAAATAATGAAAGCGAGAATCTTAAGTATTCCAAGAGAATTTGTTTATGTTGTGTTATTGGCATTTACAGCGTTTTCATTGACATTAAGTTATCAGTTAAATTCAATTTCAATTATACTCCTAGCTGTCTTTTATTTATGTGATAAAAGTCTAGTATCTAAAGTGAAAAGCTTGTCTTTTAATGTGACCTATTTTTACCTCATCTATTTTATAATTCATGTTTTAGGATTATTGACTACTGAGAATATGCAAGAGGGCTTAACAGAGGTAACTGTAAAACTTAGTTTTTTACTTCTTCCTTTAATTATTTTTACAGAGAAGATTTCCAAAGATTATTTATATCAACTGTTTGTCTTATTTAAATACTGGATGTTCCTTTTTGCATTATTTTTAATATATCATAAACTCTTTGTAATAGGGGGTCCATTATCTACACTGCCAGTAATATCCTTGTATCGACTTACTGGAATTCATCATGCATATTTCTCTTTATTTTTTATGTTTAGTTTGTTTTTTTTGTTTTATCAAATCAACTCAAAAAAGATTGGATTTGGTATTGGATTATTACAGGCTTTGTTTTTCTTTTTCTTTATTTCAGTCTTAGGAGCTAGAATTATGTTTGGTGTAGCATTATTAATTACACTTATTTTTCTGTTTAAAAAGTTAATTCAGTTGAAAAATTTTCAAAGAGTGGTTCTTGTATTAACATTTGCTTTTACTTCATTTTTCATCTATAACAATACAGATGTTTCAGAAAAATTCACTAGACTTTCAAAAATAGAATGGGATATAGAGAAGAATATCTATAATCATCAGGTCTTTACTTTTGGGTATGATGAGTCTACTTCTAATACTTTTGAAATGAGGTTAATTAAATGGTATTGTGCTTATGAAGTAATCAAAGATAACCTATTTACAGGGGTTGGAACGGGAGACTATAATGATGTTCTAGTGCAAAAATATAAAGATATAGATTTCAAGAAAGGAATGGTTTATGGATATAACACACACAATCAATACTTAGAAGAATTTTTAAAATTTGGAGTATTTGGGGGATTATTTTTTATAATTTTTATGATTTATATTGTATATCAAGCAGTAAGATCTAAAAACGGGTTTCTAGTTTCAACTATATTTACGATATGTGCATTTATGCTGATAGAAAGTATTTTTGAACGACAACATGGAGTAGTGTTTTTCTCTTTTTTTATACCTTTAGTGTATTTACATCACCATTCAAATAGAGTTTTAAAAAATCAGGATTGAAAAAAAACATCATATTTTTCATAATATTTAGTTTTGCAAAAGGCATTGTTTTTCTTGTTCCATTATTTTTAGCTGATCTTCTTACAAAAAATGATTTTGGAATTCTAGAATATGCATTGGCAGGAGTAGGAATGTTATTAAATGCTATAATTAATTTTGGTGTTCCAGGAGCTTATCCATATTTTATTTTAAAGAAAAAAAACACTGAAATTAAAGCAGGGTTTTCTCTGCATCCATTATGGCTATCATTTTATTTTATCATAAATCAAATAATTTATTTTACAACAGATTTTTATGATATAGGGATTTATATGGCTATTAATATATCTTTTATAGTTGCCAATCAGTTATTTTATTCAATTCAATTAAAAAGTAATGAAAAAATACATAAAGCAGTTTTTTTAGATGCAGGGTTATACATCTTATTAGGTCTCTTTGTGCTAGGTTTTTTTTTAGACCTTCTGAGTCTTACTATCAAAAATATTAGTTTAGGAATTTTTATTTATGGATTGTTATACATTCTTGTAGCTCTTGTAAATTTCATTAAAGTTAAAAAGGATGAAATTTTTAGTAAATACACAAACATTATTCGTTTTAGTTTTCATTTACTAATATCATCTGTCTTTTTATTTTTACTGACGGTGTCTGGGAGAGTTTTAGCAAAACACTTTTTTGGTTATGAAGAAGCAGGTATTTATGGGTTTTATTACAGACTAGCCGCCATTATTGTAATGATATATCAAGTAGCTTCAATTCGTTATTTTAAAGAATTGTACACAATAGATCTTAAAAAATTAGATAATTATTTCTCCTTATTTTTCATTTTTATTTTCATTTTTTCTTTAACAGCATACTTTATATCACCTTATGTTATTCCTTATTTTTCTCAGTATTATGTAGATACAATAAAAGAAAATAATATTTTATTTTTTATCATATTTTCACAGATGACAATGTGGATTGGAACTGCACTTAATTCTAGTATTATTGATAGAGAAGGATTGGCTAAAAAAAATAATATATATTTCTTGGGATTATTTATTCTATCTATTCCAACAATTTTTATTTTGAAGCCCATAATTACTTTAGAGATAATGTCTTTCGGGATTTATAGTTTATTTTTTATTACGAATATGATTCAATATTTTACGTTATATAGAAAGAAAATAATTTTTAAAAGAGCGAGTTTAATTTTAACTTGTATTTATTCAATATCTTGTATTATAATACTATTCTTATAAAATGAGAAATAAAATAATCTTTTCTTCACCCTTTTTTTTAAGTATATCCTTAGGGGTTGTTTGTTGGTTGTTGGTTTTTATAATTTTTCCTATTGAAGTTGTATTTCCTATTTCATTTAAAGTTGTTGTATTTATTTTACTATCATATATATGTATGATTACTGGGTACCTTATTGTACCCAAAAAGAATTACTCAAAGCTTCCAAATCAGTTGATAATTGGGTCGACAATGATAAAAATCCTGATTTTAGTTGTCTTATTAAGTTTCTTAATCAGATATGTTGATTTATTTTTATTTAGAGGTGTTCGTATTAGCTTCACCATAGCTCAGAATAGAATACTTTTAGATGCAAATTCTCCTAATTTTATTTTTATTTTAGCATCTGTTACACGATATTTATTTTTTGTTCCTATTTTACTCTTGTTTCACTCAAAAATAAAGAGTAAAAAACTTTTAATCTTTTGTCTTTTCCTTTTTTTACTTCCATTCATTGAAGGAGTCATAAGAGGAAGTAGAAACTCATTTTTTTACCCAAGTATTTTGTTAATTTTTTCTTTGTTGTATTATAAAAAAATTAAGTTTAAAAAATTACATGTGGGAATTTTATTATTATTTTTTTCTGTGCTGTTTCTTATGGCTACAGGTATACTAAAAAAAAGAGAAATAATAAAACAGCAGGATTACCAAAATTTCAATTTAGCTATGTATAATGATTTTTTGAAACCTAAAAAAAGTATTTTAAATAGAATTCACAGTTCAGAAAATATTAAGACAAAACAGTTATTAATTTCAGGACTTCAGACTGGGCAATACTATACCCATGGTGTATTTGAATTTGATAACTTAGTTAGAACGTACCATAAAAATGATTCTTTGAATTTTCAGTTTGGAAAGTACAATTTTTTCAATTTCATAAAGTTTAGTAATAAATTAGGAATTACTCAACTAGATTTATCTAAGATTCAAAACGCGAACCCAAGAGGGTATAGTTTTATAACTTTTTTTGGTGGACTATATATAGACCTTGGATGGTATGGTCTTATATTTATGTTTTTCTTTGGAGCTTTTCAGAAATATTTATATGACCAAGTTCAAAGGCAAAGAATAGAATTATTACCCTTACTCATATTCTTTTTATTTTTAAATTTCTTTATGTTGTCATTTAATTTTTTAAGAGGAAATGGAGTCAGCATGATTATGGCTAGCTTAATATTTATTTTGGTAATTCATATTAAAAATAAAATAACAGTAAAAAATAATTAAATCATTGAAAGTTGCAATAATTCATTATTGGTTTATAACTAGAAGAGGAGGTGAGAAAGTAGTAGAATCTATTTTAAAACTATATCCTAATGCAGATATTTATACGTTATTTTATGATGAAAACAAATATGGAGATTCACTTAAAAATCATAAGATCTATACTTCAATTTTAAATACTCCTTTCTTAAGAAAATACTATCAAAAAATCTTTCCTTTATACCCAATTGGGGTTAGATCTTTAAAATTAAAAGATAATTACGATTTAATTATTTCATCTGAATCAGGTCCAGCAAAAGGGATTTTTATTAAAAATAAAACACCTCATATTTGTTATATCCATTCTCCAATGAGATATGCATGGAGTCATGGAGAAATTTATATAAAGACAACGAACTACTTTCTAAGACCTATTATTCGTTTTTTCTTTAATAGGCTAAGGCTTTGGGATAAATCTACTATAGATAATGTTGATTTATATATAGCGAATTCAGTTAATGTTGCGAAAAGAGTTGAAAAATATTACAACAGAAATTCAGAAATAGTATATCCTCCTATAGCAGAATTTCTTTTTAATAATTATCTTAAAGAAAGTACTAAAGAATATTATTTGAGTTTTGGTGCATTAACTCCATATAAAAAAATAGATCTTTTAGTAAATTCATTTAATGCAAGCGGAAAGAGATTAATTATTATTGGGGAAGGTTCTGAAAAAGAAAAGTTAGCACAAGTTGCCAATAATAATATTCAATTCATCAGTTGTCCTAATTGGGTAGATGTTGAGGCGATTATACTTAAATCAAAAGCATTATTATTTCCTGGTGAGGAAGATTTCGGAATGATCCCACTTGAGGTAATGACCTACGGAATACCCGTAATAGCTTTTTCTAAAGGAGGAGCATTGGAAACCGTTAAAGAGAATAAAGAAAATATAGAAAAATCTTCTGGTTTATTTTTCCATAAACAAACCGTTAATGCTTTAAATGAAGTGATTAATTATTTTGAGATTATAGAAAATAAATTTGATCCTTACTGGATTAGGAACTATGCTAAAAATTTTAGAGAAACTAATTTTATTGAAAATTTTAAAGAAAAAGTAGCTACTTACTTAAAACCCGATTTAAATTAGATAAGGAATTCCAAAAATAAAAAGTAAAACAACTTATATTTGTTTTTTAAACATCTTTTGTGAAACATAGATATTCATTCTTAATTACCCCTTTGCAATTAGTTATTGATTGTTTATCAATCTTTATGATACTTTATTTTGTTTCGGATCAAGAGTTTTATAACCTAACATTTATAATCTACATCATTTCTTTTTGGACACTATCTTCAGTTTTAACAGATTATTACAAGGTTTTTAGATTTACAAAGCTCCTCAGATTATTGACCTTGACATTTAGACATTTTTTTATTTTTATACTTGGGTTTTTTACTTTTTTTGGAATTTACAAAGAAGGTTTTATTATTAATAATCAATTCTTAATATTAACGTCAATATTACTAACAACATTTTCACTAAAAATTATATTTTATTTTTTATTAAAATGGTATAGAAATCTTGGTAAAAATTTCAGAAAAGTTGTTGTAATTGGTGTAGATGATTCATCCAAAAAAATCATTTCACTTTTCAATCAAAACAAAACTTTAGGATATAAATATTTAGGCTATTTTACAAACAAAGTCAATACTGATAAATTAGGAACCATCGAAGACAGTTTTCAATTTATATTGGATAATACGGTTGACGAAATTTATTGTTCTTTAAAAGAGTTAAATACCTCTACTATCACTAAGATTAGATCTTTTTCGAATTCTAATAATATAATTTTAAAATTAATTCCTGATTCAAATAAACTCTACAGTAAAAATCAAAATATTGAGTTTTACGACGATACTTTGGTGGTATTAAACGTGAAAAAATTACCTTTTGAATTCAGTGAAAATTATATTATTAAAAGAACTTTTGATATTATTTTCTCAATTATAGTTTGTTTATTTATTCTAACTTGGTTAGTCCCAATACTTTGGATTCTTGTAAAAATTGAATCTAAAGGGCCATTAATTTTCTCCCAAAAACGGGAGGGATTGGATGGCATAAATTTTGTTTGTTATAAGTTTAGATCTATGAAATTAAATACCCAGTCAGATAAAGTTCACGCAGTTGAAAATGACATTAGAGTTACTAGAATAGGTTCATTTATACGAAAAACAAGTATTGATGAACTACCTCAATTTTTAAATGTGATAAAAGGTGATATGAGTGTTGTTGGTCCTAGGCCTCATTTACCATCTTTATCTTCAGAATATCAGAAAGATGTTGATGATTATTTTAAAAGACATGCTGTTAAACCAGGAATTACCGGTCTGGCTCAAGTAAGTGGTTACCGAGGTGAAATAAAAAAGAGGTCAGATATTAAAAATAGGGTGCGCTTAGATATTTTTTATATTGAAAATTGGTCTTTTTTATTAGATGTTAAAATTATTTTAATGACAGCTTTTAATGTTTTCAAAGGTGAGGAAAACGCATATTAATG